>Ga0304730_1000246_pt1 | contig 48151 bp, 85 predicted proteins | sample M_130628_MF_Meta_FD_190474 | JGI IMG/M metagenome (GOLD analysis project Ga0304730, IMG submission 190474) | Freshwater microbial communities from Lake Montjoie, Canada to study carbon cycling - M_130628_MF_MetaG (v2) (version 2) | ecosystem: Environmental > Aquatic > Freshwater > Lake | place...
AATATAACGAGTTTAGCGAGACTAAACTGATTGAAAAGATTACAGAATTAAATTTTAAGTATCCTTATATTATTTTAGCACAAGCTAAATTAGAATCAGGGCACTTTAAATCAACTATCTTTCTAGAGAACAATAACATGTTCGGTATGAAGGAAGCTAAGTTAAGAGCTAATTTAGCAAAAGGAACAAATAGAGGTCATGCCTATTACGAAACATGGCAAGAATCAGTTATCGATTATGCTTTATACTATTCATCTTACTTAAGAAGTATTAAAACTGAAGGAGAGTATTTTGAATACTTAAGACAGAATTACGCTGAAGATTTAACTTACGTTCAGAGATTAAAAGAGATAATTAAAAAAGAAGAATTAAAAAATAAATTCTAGTATGGAAGATTTTTTTGAAGATTTAAAAAACCAACCAAGACCAAACTTCTTTAGAAGAATATGGCTGTGGTGGGAACATGACGGAAAGTATTATCACAAGTACTTTAAACAAGGAGTAAAGAATATTTGGTACTGGTTCCCAATCATTTGGAAAGATAGAGATTGGGACGGGCATTACATTTACGAAGTAATGAAGCATAAATTGAAAGCTCAAGCTAATTATATTGGCCGTAGAGATTTTCATACTCGAGCACAACAAGATGCTCGTAATATGAGAATATGTGTTAAGTTAATTCAAGCATGCCAAGATGAGCCTTACTCAATGGAATATATGGACTACCATAAAGACAGAGTTTGGTTTACACCTTGTGAGGATCGTGAAGGATCTTCTCTTTACAACTCAGAAGAGGTATGGGAAAAGTATGATGAGTACTTCAAAAAGTATCCTTTAATCTACAAAAGAGTAATGAAAGGAGACGGACCATTTACTTTAAATGGTAGAGATGAATCTGAAATGAAAAGAATTATTGCAATAAATATTGCACACATAAATCAAGATCGAGCAAGAAAATTGTTATTTAAAATAATGGAAGAAAATATAGAAGGATGGTGGGATTAGTATGCACAGTATTGGGGCTGTTAGTTGCAGTTGCAGTATGGGTTGAAGGAATTGATTCTATGAATAAGAATTATCCAGACTATAAAGGAGAAGATTTGTTTGGAGAAGAGGAAGAAAAGAAAGAAGAAGAAAAGTTATGATAGCAGGAGCACAACCAAAAGTATTAATGTCTCTGAATGAGGATGGTACTTTAAATTTAGATAAAACATTTGAAGCTATCTTCGGAAAAGAAGAAGACCATAAATACAAATTAGTTCGAGAAAGAGATCAACTAACCAAAACATCCAGAGATGTAAAATGGTTAGAGTTTGATGAAAATGGAAGATATAAAGCAGACTTTTCACAGATAGCAGTTGGAAGAAGTTTATTGATGTCTCCATTTGGTCCTTCATTCACCTGGCAAACAACACCAGTAGTAGAGATTGTAGAGAAGAGACACAAGTATATAAAGTTTAAAACAGAAAACAGTAACTACGAATTATTTAAAATATGAAGTACTTTGTAATATGGTTAGGTTACGAACTCATCAGACCTAAATTAATTTGGTTGTGGTATTATTTAATAAACAAAGGAGAAAAATAAAATGAGAATTACAGTACTTTCAGATACACATACAAGACATGGATTGATTCCAATGGTAGATTTACCAGGTGGAGATCTATTGCTACATGCCGGAGATATAATGAACTCAGGATACAATAAAAATGATATCTGGGATTTCTGTCACTGGTTTCAATCTCTAAAGCAATACCAAGACAAAGTATTCATAGCAGGTAATCACGATAGAATGTTTCAAAATCATCCTGAGGATGTAAAGGAATGGTTGGATAAGTTCGGAGATGTAATTTATCTTCAAGACGATGATTTAGTTTTATACGGTGATGGTCCAAATGGAGATATGCCTGAAGGTAACATTCGCATTTACGGATCACCTTGGCAACCAGAATTCTATTCATGGGCATTCAATTTACCAAAAAATGGAATTGAAATAGCAGGTAAGTGGGAAGCAATTCCTGACAATACAGACATCTTAGTTACTCATGGTCCAGCATTTGGAACTTTAGATACAGTAATAGGAAGACCTTGGGACAATTTAGGATGCGAGTTATTGGCAGAAAGAATTGAAAGACTAAGACCAAAGATCCATATATGTGGTCACATTCATTCAGGATATGGTTATGAGTTTAAAGATGGTACTCACTTCTTTAATGCAGCAGTATTAGATGAGCAATACGAATACACTCAAAAGCCAATGACGTTTGATTGGGATCATATTACAAATGAGATAAAATTTATTTAAGAAAAGTTGGCTCTTCGGAGCCTTTTTCTTATCTTTACTTATAATTAAAAAACAAAAAGGTTATGTTTAAAAGATTTTTCAAGTACACACCAACACCACAAGAGCAGCAATTCATAGATATTATTGCTAAATTATTAGCACATCCTAAAACATCTTTAAGGATGACTCCTCTAACAGATAAATATTTTCTTATCAATGAGCAGAAACATTACTATGTTTTGCTAAAAGAGAATGGAATTCAGATTACTAATTCTAAGTTTTCTTTTGCAAAGTCTTTGCATCCAAAAGCGTATGATATGATCATAAATACTATTCACGCTCATATTGAAGAGAATAGACAAGCTCTAGAAAATAAACTATTTGTAAATGAAACAAATATGCTGGAAACAGTTTTAACAAGTTTATAATTATGGCAACACTAGAATCACAATATAACAAATTCTTATTCTTAAATCCTGGTGCAAAGTTATCATTTAATGAATGGAAAAAGGTACATGGTAGATTAGTCAAACAAGCTTTGGTTAATATGATGAAAGCAGATGAAGAGTTAGGACTGTACGATGAACCATTTAGACACAAAGTAGAAATAATACCAGCAGAAGAAATACTTGCCAATAGAAGCAATGCGTATGAGTTTATTGATTTTGATAAACAAGAAATAGGTTACAGTGAGGAAGAAGTTATAGATATAGCAAAACAGGCTTTTGTACTTGGAAAGGATTTTGGACTAATAGGTACATTTAATGAATGGTTTGAAACAGTTAAAAAGAAATAAAATGAAACAATTCCTAGCATCTGCCATTGTAAATGGTAATGAAATAAGATTAATAAAAGAACGTAAAGGATATTTTATCTATTGGGGGGAAGAGAATAGAACAAAAGCTATACAAGAAATTCTAACACCGTCAGGAAGAAAGCCGTGTCAAGCAACTGCACATAAGAAATTCTTACAAGCAGTAGAGTCAACACAGTATTTAAAATTTAGTAGACTATAATGGCAGCAGAAACAAACAATAAGTACGATGTATACAACTGGATTACTAAAGTAATTGATTCTTGTAAAAACTATCACCACTTTAGAGCTGCGGATAATCTTATATCAAACTTTCACGATAGGTATGATGATTGGCAATTAACAGGAGCGTTAAGAGTTTATTCAAGTGATAAATATTATAATAGAGGAAAATAAAAAATGAGAGCACAGAAGATAAAAGTAAGGAAGATTATAAAAGAATACAAAGCAGCTACCAATAGAGAAATTTGGGAAGGAGTTAGAGATAATTTTACTTTTGGATTTATAGGAGCAACTCTAGTAGTATTCATAGCAACAAAAACAGACATAGCAGTATTGTTAGGATACTTAGCCTATTATTTCTTTGTAGGTAAAATAGTTAACCGTCCAAAATATATAACAGATCTAGGAAAGCTAATTGTTTTTCCATTCCCTTCAGCTCTAGGAGCCTTTACAGGATATAAACTATCGTACATCTTACTTCAGTACATATGAATTTTATAACAGGATTGCTATATGGAATACTAGCACAGATATTTACCTTTATACAACTACAAGGACAGTTTAGATGGGAGTGGGCAAAGTCACATCCATTTATGATGTCTCTTATGGGTATCCCTTTATCTCTGCTATACATTCAATCTGTTAAGCACCTGGTACTACATTTTGAAGGACAGTTATGGCCATCAAGACTATTAGGATTTGCAATAGGAGCAATAGTATTTACAGCAATGTCCTGGGCTTGGTTTAAAGAGCCCTTATCCTTAAAAACTTTAGTGTGCCTTGGATTGGCAGTTTGTATAATGTTAATACAATTATTTTGGAAATGAAAAAACTAGAAACATGTCACCACTGCGGTGAAGAAAAAGAGAATTGCTTTCACGGATTCATAGCAATGACTATTCCAATACCGGAAGCAGAAGCTAAAATTGAGAAGTGGGGTAGAAAAGATTGGTGGAAGAATTTAGAAAGAGAAGATCTTACTGAAGAAGAAATGAAAGAGCTAGACGGACTTTGTACATATGATCAGTTACTGAGTACAGTCGGAAGAGGGGTTCAATGTGAAGACTGCGGAAAGAAAGAAGCAGAGTTATACGACAAGTATTATCCTAGAGTTGTATCTTAAAAAGATATTTCCTATATTTATTAATATATAACAACAGTGTCGTAGCACCACTTTAAAAACACACCTTATGGCAACATACTTTAAGAAGCCCTCCATAGAGAGAGCAGAACAATCGGTTATAATGGATAGAGTTCTAGAACAAAAAAAGAAAGAACTTTCACCTGAGGATTTCAAAACCTATGCAAATTTTACAACTCAGCAAGAACTACTTGAAGAAGCAGCTAGAAGAAATCTATTAGCAATTCCAGATCCAAAACTACATCAACAAATTTCATTTATCAAATCCGGTATAAGAATACTCGGATACTTCCTACTGCCTTTTAATATTTTATTAGGAGCTGGAGTATTAATTTTAAGTGAAATAGTTGGTATTTACGAAGAATTAGTTTAAATTAAAGTTATGAGAGAAGTGAACGATCACGTAAAAGAAGCTTTAGTAATAAAGCCTAAGAAGAGATTTAAGAAAGACTACACAAAAGCATTTGTATGGATCCTATTAGGAGCTATAACAGTTGCCATATGGACAACAATTTACAATTTAATATTTTAACAAATGAAATTTCAAGCAACAAAATTATTTGACGGATACTCAGCATGCTTCCGACAATGGAAAGCAAAGGGTACACATTGCAGATTTCTTCACGGCTATGCCGTATCATTCCGAGTATGGTTCGAAGGAGAACTAGACGAAAGAAACTGGGTATGGGACTTCGGAGGAATGAAAAGAGCTAAAGGAAACATCGAAGGATATTCTCCAAAAGCATTTTTCGATTACCTATTAGATCATACGACTATTGTAGCACAAGATGATCCTTATCTGGATACATTTAAACAAATGCATAACGATGGTGTTATACAGTTAAGAATACTTCCTGCTACAGGATGTGAACGATTTGCAGAATACTTACATTTAAAAATCAATACATTTTTACTTGAAGAAACAAACGGTAGAGTAAGAGCTACTAAAGTAGAAGTTTACGAACACGAAAGAAACTCAGCATCTTATGGAGAGTAAATTAAAAAGAATAGAAGATTATAACAAAACACTTCCAGTTGTAGAGCTTTATACAGCAGTACAATCAGAAGGAAGTAGAGCAGGTTATCCAACAGTAGTAATCAGAACAACAGGCTGTACTCACAGATGTTATTTTGGTGAAGGTGGATGGTGCGATTCTTGGTACACAAGTATACATCCTGAAAAAGGACATATTAGTTTCCAAGACATTATTAACATGTATGATGCAAATCCTCACATCACAGAGATGATGTTAACTGGAGGATCACCTACAATGCATCCTGCATTAGTAAATGAGCTAACACACTTTGCACATGAAAGAAAAATATTTATCACTATTGAAACTGAAGGAAGTCATTTTCTGGAGACTGACTATCCTATTAATTTACTTTCCATATCACCTAAGTTTAGTAATTCAGTTCCTAAAGTCGGAGTACTTACTCCTCAAGGAGCTGTTACGGATGAGAAAATGATCAAGCAGCATAACAAGTTGAGATTAAACTACGATGCAATATCTAAATCAATTGCTTATCATTCCGACTATCATTTGAAACCAGTATGGGATGGAGAGGATCAAGAAGCATTAAAAGAGATTATGGGATGTATTAAAATTCTAGATATACCACAAGACAAAGTCTGGTTCATGCCAGCAGGAGATTCAAGAGAAGCTTTATTCAAATCATATCCAAAAATGTTTGATTGGGTGAGAGACAATGGTTATAGATTAACTTGGAGACCTCATATCATTGCATTTGAAGACCAAAGAGAAGTATAAGATGGCAGTACAAAGAGCAACAGACACAGACACTTTAAGAGTGCTTCATACATTGTGGAAAAGTAGAAATCTTGAAACAGCAACAGTAAAAAGACTTCTAAAAGAAGAGTATGACTTAGAGCTAACAGTTCTAGCAAATGGAGAAATATCCGCACAATCACCAGACGGAAAAACTAAATATACAATTAAATAAAAAAACAAAGTTATGACATTAAAAGATCTAATCGATTTAGCAGGGGATAGAGAACTATCAAAATCATATCCAAAAGCAGATGGCCTTTACATCTGGGATTATAAATTACAGTACGGTGGTGCAAATGATTTCGAATTACAATTAGTATTAATACCAGGTGACTCAGGTAAGACTGGATTCAAAGATAAAGTATCTATCGAAGAATTAGTAAACTACGTATTAGAATCAACTGATCCAGAAGTATCAGGAGATGAAGTTATCTCACAACTACAAATAGTGGACGTGGAAGGAATTACAATCGCAAAGGTATAGTATGAAGAAGTTTTTATTAATACTCTTACTTCCGTTATTAGGATTTGGACAGTTAAGAGATAGCGTTTATGTAAAGACAGACATCTATGAAGTGATGTATTCAGAGACACTAGAGCAACCATTGTGGGTAAAGTATCAAGTACTGTGCACAGGAGCAGGAGCATCTAGAAAAGGAATGGATTTTTATAAAGATAAAACAATTCATACCTCAGATGAAAAAGACTATGCATATAATATCTACGACAAAGGACATTGTGCACCAGCAGCAGACTTCAACTGTACTAGAGAGATGTTATTTAAAACATTTTCATATTTAAACTGCACTCTTCAGAATGAGAGATTAAATAGAGTTCATTGGAGACTATTAGAAGACTATGAAAGACTTTTAGCCTTTTCAGAAGGACCAGTCAACGTTGAAATAAAAATAGTATTTGATAAAAATCCCAGAAGAGTTCCGGCAGGTGCAGCTATTCCTACGGCTTTCTATAAAATTATCAAAACTAAAAATAAGACACTTGCTTTCTACTTTCTAAATGAAGTACCAACAAAAGCAACGTTTGTAGATTATCAAGTAAAAATTAAATAGTTATGGCACTAAAAATAGGAAATAAAGTTTATTTAAGCTGGGATGATATTAATATCTTAGTAGAAGATTTATGTCAGACAATAGCTGCATCAGGAGCAGAGATTAAATCGATAACAGGTATTCAAAGAGGAGGATTAATACCAGCAGTAATGATCTCCCACAAGCTCCACATACCTTACGTTAGTAGAATAAATAAAGATACTTTGGTAGTAGATGATATTTGTGATACAGGAGAGACGTTAAAAAATACTATAGGAATGTATACTGCAACGCTTCATTATAAACCAACAGCAATATTTACTCCTGACTTCTATTCAAAAGAAGTAGGAACAGAGTGGATTGTTTACCCTTGGGAGAGAAATGACTCAGAAACTATTCAAGATTATTTGAAAAAATAGTTGTAGAGTAAAATAAAAAATGTTATATTAAATAAAAGGAGTCGTAGAACCTCTATAAAAACAATCTTATATGTCAAATAAAAAATTTATCGACGGTACAGAATTAGTACAAGCCGGATTCGCTAATGGAATCTCAACACAATTGGCTAAAAAACAATTAACAGAAGGACCAGAAGCAAGATTAACTGAAGTAGAAAAGCAGCACATTATCGAAGATGCAGCAGAAGCATTTGGTAATTTCCTTTCAGCCTTAGGATGTGATTGGAAGAATGATCCGAACTCTTCTGATACTCCTAAAAGAGTTGCAAAAGCATACGTAAATGACTTATGGGCCGGACGATTTGAACCACTAACAAGAGTTACAGCATTCCCTTCAGATGGTTATGACGGAATAGTATTCGAAGGAAACATACCAGTTACTTCAATGTGTTCTCATCACCACCAAACAATTACAGGAAGAGTTCATATTGGATATGTTCCTTCAGCAGATGGAAAGGTAGTAGGGCTTTCTAAATTGAATCGAATTGTAGAGCAGTTTGCAAGACGTGGAGCTATTCAAGAACAATTAACAGTTGCAATTCATAATGCAGTAGATAAGATCTGTGAGGGTAATCTAGGAGTAGCAGTTATGATTGAAGCAGAACATAATTGTGTAAGCTGTAGAGGAATTAAACACCACGGAGCTTCAATGAAGACAGCAAAGTTAACAGGATGCTTCTTAGAAGAAGATTCAGCAAGAGCAGAATTCTATCAATTCACAAAAGGATATAGTAACTAAAAATAGTGAAATGGAAAAGTCAAACGAAATAGAAGTTATTGCAAATAGAATAACATCGGCATTACAGGATTTAACAATCTTCCCAAAGATGTATCATCCAACTGAAGATCAAATAAACTTAGGTTTAATTGTAGATGGTAAGAGAGTTATAATTGAAATTAAAACAACTAAAAGTAAATAGAGATGAATTATTGGCAAGTAACTGTGCAATTGGAGCACGAAAATGACCGAGGTCGTATCCAGAGAGTAAAAGAACTTTATTTAGTAGATGCAGTTTCAGCAACAGAAGCAGAAGCAAAGATCTATACAGAGTTCGAAGGAGAGTCTAACTTCACAGTAGTAGGAGTTAATCAATCTAAAATTATTAAAGTAATTGAATAATAAGTTGGCTCTTCGGAGCCAATTTCTTATATTAATAAAAAAGTAAAAAGTTATGATTACAGAACCAAGAGTACCTTTTATTGATGAGGTAGAAGAGTTTAATGCCGTAATGGGCAAACCAAATGCTTATGAACCAAACATCCCCGAAAGAAAAGAATGGGAATTTGTATACAATTTCATCCTTGAGGAATTGGAAGAATATAGAGAAGCTTGCGAAAGAGGAGACATCGTTGAAGTTCTGGATGCTTTGTGCGATATTACTTATGTTGCCACTGGGAACGGTACTATGTTACATGGCCTTAAGGATAAGATATGGCCAGCATATCAAGAAGTTCAAGCTTCAAATTTATCTAAAGCTTGCCAAACAGAGGACGAAGCTAAAGCAACTGTCATTAAAAGATCGAGCGAACAAGGTGAGGAGTGTCATTACGAAAAAGTTGGAGAGTATTACGTTGTTTATAGAACAAGAGATAGAAAAGTAATGAAGAATGTAAACTACTTCCGTCCAAATTTAAAACAATTCTTTAATAAATAATATATGGAAGAAGCATTAAGCTATTTAGAAAATCATAAAGTATTTGATGATAGGTTAAATACGTACGTAGTGACTTTGTTTGAAGCACAGCAAGCTATTGCATTATCAGTAGATAAACAACTCCAGCAAGCCTTATCCGAATTAGAAGGTCTTTCTGAGAATATTAATAAATTAGAAGAGGAGAATGATTAAGATAGCACACGAATCACCAAAGAGTATATTTAAAGAAGTACAGAAGCATACCGATTATGACTATGCACTTGTTCACTTATTTGAAGAAGATCCAGAGTACTTAAAACAATTTCAAGAAGCAAAAGCAAATGGAAGAGAAATTATTTTAGATAATTCTATATTTGAATTAGAAGAAGCTTTTGATGCAGAGAAGTTTGCAGGTTGGGTACTGGAATTAAAACCAGATTGGTATATAGTTCCTGATGCTTTAGAAGATGCAAAGAAGACTGTACAGCAAATGACAGAATGGAATTATAAGTATAAGAACCTCCCAGGAAAGAAAATAGGAGTTGTTCAAGGAAAGACTTATAGTCAGATTAAGACTTGTTATGAGTATATGGATAAGATTGCAAATGTAGATATGATTGCAATTTCATTCGACTATTCGTATTATACTAATACTATTTTTCATCCTAACAAGTACGTTAGTTGGATGCTAGGAAGGGTTAAGCTACTAGGAGATCTATTGAGAGACGGTATTATAAACGAAGAGAAGAAGCATCACTTACTAGGATGTGGACTACCTCAAGAGTTTTCTTTCTACTCAGATTATAAATGGATATATTCTTTAGATACTTCTAATCCAGTTGTACATGGTATAAAAGGAATTGAGTATAGAGCAGATGGATTATGGTCAAAAGAGTCTCAAAAGTTATTTGAACTAATCAATTACGTACCAGAAGATACGAATATGATTCTTCAGAATATTCATAAATTCAGATGGTTTGCAAATGGACGCAAAGTATAAGATAGGAGAAATGGTTATCATTAATCTCGATAATGAGATTATAGATGCCGAAGTATTTGGAATAGTAAATAGTAATTCAGGAGGAAAACCTTCGTACAGTTTAAGAGTAAAAGGAAATTTTATCTTTATGAATGAAGATAGAATAATAAGTGTATCAAATGATTAGACCTTGGATAGCATTCTTTAGTCAAACAGGATCAGAGATCGTAGAAGTGTCAAAGCTTTTAGGAAGATGGCCTGATATGATAATTACAAACGAAAGACCAGAACATCTTAGAAAGATTCATCCGGCTTTGGAGAATAAGCATTTAGTTTTTGTAGATAATAAACCTTCAGAAGAAGAATTGTTTCCTCTACTAGCTCAATACGGTAATGCTTTAATAACTCTACATGGATGGTTACGAATCATGCCTGCAGATATTTGTAATAGGTTTGAAATCTATAACGGACATCCAGGACTTATAACTGAACATCCAGAACTAAAAGGAAAAGACCCTCAACAAAAAGCTTTCGACCTAGGATTAAAATCTTCCGGATGTGTTATTCATAGAGTAACAGAAGGAGTTGACGAAGGAGAGATACTTCGTAGTAGAAAAGTTTCTATAAAAGGGTTGGAAATTGGAGAATTATTTCATATATTACATAGTATATCAATAAGTCTTTGGGTAGATTTCTTAAAAAATTAGTTATGAAAAGAATAGCACTAGTAGGAGCATCATCAGTAGGGAAGACTACGGTATATGAATTACTTAAAAGTAAACTACCTGAGTATGATTTTATAAACGAATCAACAAGAACGGTAGGTAAGTATGGATTTCCTATTAACGAAGATGGTACTTCTGAAACACAGCTTGCTATATCTTCTTTCCATTTAGAAGCTTTACTAACTCCTAAAGATGTAATCTTAGATAGATGTTATTTAGATCTTTTAGTATACTCAGGTAATATGGAGAACTTATCTAGTAGTGCCTATACTTATATATTAGATACTTGGTTAAGAGTTTTAGATCAATACACACATTTTATTTACTTTCCTATCGAATTTGCATCAGTAGACGATGGAGTAAGAAGTGTAAATGAAGACTGGAGAACTAAAATTGATGCTGAATTTAAGCATCATTTACAAGCTATAAAAGGTTTAGGAGGAGATTATTTAACAGTAACAGGAAGTCCTAATCAAAGAGTTGAGCAAATATTAAACTATATAAAATAAAATGACACAAGAATTAAATCAAGCAGAAGTTGTAAAGATTGCAGGAAAGCATCTAGGACAAGTAGGAGGAGCAGGATATAGCGATACTTACGATCCAAGCCTATTAGTAGAAATTCCACGTTACTTGAATAGAGAAGCGTATGGAATTGATGATAATAATCTTCCATTCATAGGAGGAGATGTTTGGAATGCATATGAAGTATCTGCAATTACTACAAAAGGATTACCAGTAGTAGGGATGTTAAAGATTTGGTATCCAGCCGATTCAAAACTTCACGTAGAGTCTAAATCAATTAAATTGTATTTGAATTCATTCAATATGACTCAATTGGGAGATACAGATCATGAGTGTATTAAGTTATTAAAAGAAAGAGTAAAGAAAGATTTATCTGACTTACTACAAACAAAAGTACAGGTAGAGATGTTTACATCAGAGCATTCTCCAAGCTATGCCTTTAAAGGATATGCACCATTGGATGCTTTAGTTGACTTAAATAAAATCGAATTTACTTCTTACCATTCAGACGCTACACAATTACAAGCAGAAGAAGTATCTGAAGACTTTGAAATTGGAGAAATAAAAATACAATCTAATCTTTTAAGATCAAATTGTAGAGTAACAAACCAACCAGACTGGGGTGATGTATTTATTCATATTAAACCAACAGCAGGAGTTGTTCCTGATTTAGAGTCATTAGCGAAATATATAGTAAGTCATAGACAAGTAAGTCACTTCCACGAAGAGATTTGTGAAATGATTTACATGCACTTAAAAGAAGCTTACAATCCAGAAGAATTAATGGTAGCTTGTCTTTACACTCGTAGAGGAGGATTAGATATTAATCCAATTAGAGCTTCACATAAGAAATTAATACCAGGATTCTTTACAGACATTACCTGTAGAATGGCTAAAACATTACGTCAATAGTGGAAGCAAATTCAAGACAAGAAGAAGTACTTGAGTTAATTGCAATAAGAGTACCGCCAGGAGATAACTGGAAAGGGCAATGGCCTACAGCACCTTTACATACAATTGAAGGACTAGTACCAACTCTATCGGCTTATATGAGAGCAACAGAGTTTAAAGGAGCTTATAGATTAGAACCTTTAAAAGGAGAGCTTTACGCTATCAAGACACAGACGGTTAGTTGGACACCTCCAGAGCCAGAAAAGTTTGATCTTTACGGAGAATATTAATACAAAAGAGTTGCTTAATTGCAGCTCTTTTCTTATATTAAGATATACAAAATCAGTTATGCAAATAGAAAAAAAGTACTACCACGTCGACAGTATTGAGACTATCAATCTTCTTATCGAACATATTAATCAGTCAGAGGTTCTTGCTTATGATACTGAGACAACAGGATTAAATGTAAGAAGAGATGGAATCGTAGGATGGTCTGTATCAGGAGAAGAAGGAATAGGATTTTACCTTCCAACTCAGAAATGGAATACAGAAACAAATCAATTAGAGGAATGTAATATCGGCGGCAAAGGAGCACATGGTATTACTAAAAAGTTACTTCCGCTGCTTAAGGGTAAGAGACTAGTAATGCATAATGCTTCTTTTGACTGCCGAATAACTAAGAACTATTACGGAGTATCTTTATTAGAAGATCTTTGGGTAGATACAGCTCTCCTTGTTCATACAGTACAGGAAGAGGGAGCTGGTATGGGCGTATTTGGATTGAAAGCATTAGCTATCTCTATTCAGAAAGAGATCGGACTAAATGTAGAAGAAGCAGCCAACAAAGAGCAAGTAGAGTTAAAAGAATCTATTAAAGCAAATGGAGGATCAACTACAAAAGATCTTTACGAGATCTTTAAAGCAGATATGGCAATCCTTTCTAAGTATGCTGCTGCCGATACGGATTTAACCCTAAGGGTTTGTAATCACTTCTTAAAAGTATTAAAGGAAGAAGGGCTAGAGAAATTCTTCTTTGAGGAAGAAGTAATGCCTCTTTATAAAGAAGTAACTGTTCCAATGGAAGAGTTAGGAGTAGCTTTAAATCTTCCGTTACTAGAAAAGACTAAAGAAGATATTACAAACGATCTAGAATTAAATAAGAGAATTGTAATCAACAGTATACTGGCTATTCCAGAGGCAAAAGAATGGGTAGTTGATACAGCACTCTGTACGTACCCTCCTTCACATAAAGGTAACTGGGCACAGAATTTAATTATGCTTCATTCTCTACCATTAGAGAGAAGTGAGAAGACTGGAAAGTATTCTTTAACTAAAAAAGCTATTGAAGAGTTAGAAGAGAGTAATATAAAACAATTTCTACTAACAGGAGAGTTAGATCTGCTAGATGAAATGGAAGTTGTTAGAATCTCTATGTCGATGTGGAAGGAAGAGAATGAAGGAGAGTATTTGAATATTCAGTCTAAGAAACACTTAGGTGAGATTGCATTCAAGTATATGGGAATTAAACCTCTTACTCAGACTAAAAAAGGTCAAGATCAATTCGATATGGATATGTTAGAGGAGTTGTCTAAGACTTATGAATGGGCAAATAATCTTAGAACGTATAATAAGTTACTGAAGATTAAATCAACCTATATCGATAGATTCTTAGATGGTCAAGAGGATGGAAGGTATTACTTCTACTATAAACAAAATGGTACAGTATCAGGACGATATGGTTCAGATGCACAGCAATTACCAAAGCCTAAAGAAGAAGGAGAAGATACTCCACTACTTGTAAAATATACAAACGTAGTAAGAGAGTTCTTAATTGCAGGAGAAGGAAGAAAGTTAATCGATAATGACTATACTTCTTTAGAACCTCACTGCTTTGCTTCTGTAGCAGGTGATATTAATCTTCAAGAGATTTTTAATAACGGATGGGATTTCTATTCTACTGTTGCCATAAGAACTGAGAAGCTTGATCAAGATAAAGTAAAGTATCCAGATGGTGTTTCACCTGATACTAAATCTCCTATCTTCTTAAAGAAATTAGATCCAGTAAAAAGAAATCAAGCTAAGGCTTATTCTCTAGGAATTGCATACGGAATGGAAGCATATGCTTTAGCAAAGACTTTAAATATATCTCAGAAAGAAGCTGATACTCTTGTAGCAGGTTACCTAGATGGTTTTCCTCAATTAAAAGAGTGGAGAGTTAACTCTAGAGAGCAAGTAAAACAATTAGGGTATATCCAAAATAAAGTAGGACGTATTCGTCACTTACCGAAAGTAAAACTTATCTTTGAAAAGTTTGGAGATCAAGTATTGGATTGGAGATTCAGAAAGAGTCTTGAAGAGAAGTACGGAAAAGATCCTGTAATGCAGATGTATAGAGATTATCGAAATGGATTAAATAACTGCTTAAACTATCAGTTACAATCTCTAGCGGCAGCGGTTGTAAATAGAGCAGCAATTCAAATTAACAGAAAAGCAAAAGAGTTAGGAATAGATGCTAGAGTACAGGCTCAGATTCATGACCAGTTGATCATAAACATAAGAGAAGATCAAGCAGAAATGTTTATGCCTTACGTTCAAGAGTTAATGGAACTAACAACACAACTACCAGGAGTAACTCTAAAAGCACCTCCTCAAATAGCAAATAACTTTGCAGAAGGTCATTAATTATTTTTTTAGTCTATTTATTATATATTAATAAACCAATACATTAAACAGTATATATTATGGTACCATCAAATGATAAAGCATCATTTTTCTCAGGAAGCTTTAACTTCTCAGGAATATTATTTAGAGGATTTACAGCAACACAAACTACAGTAGTAGATTCAATTAACTGGGGAATTGCCGGTTCGGGAGTAGGAACAGTCTTAGCTCCAAAAATGACAGTAGCAGCAGGAACAACCCTAGATGTTAAATTTACAGCAATAGCAGCAACAGGTTCGATAGTAGCATACAGTTAGTAGTTGTATTTGCAAAAAAAGTTTCGTATATTATTAAAATAAGTTATCAATTAAATTAAGTTTATGAGTAAAAAGTTACAGCCAGAGAACGATCGAGTTCTGATTAAACCTAGCACATCGGGAGAGGAAATGTACGGAAGTATTATTATTCCTGATATGGGGAAAGAAAAGCCTGAAATGGGCGAAGTTATTGCAGTAGGTCCAGGTCGCCAGACAGAATTTGGAGCCTTTATAAAAGTAAATGCTAAAGTAGGAGACATAGTATTAGTACCTAAGATTGGTTCACTACGAATTGATTTCGAAGGAGAGGAATACTACATTACACCAGACAAAGAAATTTTAGCAACAATTAAATAATCACAAAAATAGTTATGAGTAAACAAATTAGTTTTTCAAAAGAAGCCAGAGAGAAATTACTTTCAGGAGTAGATCAGTTAGCAGATGCAGTTGTATGTACGTTAGGTCCTTCCGGTAGAAATGTTTTTATTAGCCATGCAGGAGGTAATCCAACATCAACAAAAGACGGAGTAACAGTAGCTAAAGAGATTGAATTAGAAGATCCAACAGAGAATACTGGAGCACAAGCTGTAAAACAAGTAGCAATCGAATCAGCAAAATTAGCAGGAGACGGAACTACCACAGCAACATTACTTGCAAGAGAAATTTATAAACAAGGACTAGCAGAGTTAAATAACTCAAATGCAGTAGAAGTTAAAAGAGGAATTGATATTGCAACTAAAGAAGTAGTTAAGTACCTTAAAAGAGACTACTCACAAGAAATCACAGAAGAAGAGCAATTAAAACAAGTAGCTACTATTTCAGGTAATAATGACTCTGAAGTAGGAGAGTTAATTGCAACTGCAATGGATAAAGTAGGTAGAGATGGAGTAATCACTATCGAAGAATCTAAAACAGGAGAAACATATCTTGAAACAGTTGAAGGTATGCAATTCAATAGAGGTTACAAATCACCCTATTTCGTAACAGATAACAGTACAATGACCTCAGTACTAAGCGAACCTTTAATCCTTATCACAGATAAAAGACTTCAACAAATAAAAGAGTTACTTCCTTTACTAGAATCAGTATCACAACAAAGTAAGTCATTACTTATTATTGCAGATGATATTGACGGAGAGGCTTTATCAACACTTGTTGTAAATAAAATGAGAGGTATCTTAAATGTAGTAGCAGTTAAAGCTCCTGAATTTGGAGATAGAAAGAAAGCTATGTTAGAGGATATTGCAACACTAACAGGAGGTAAAGTTGTATCAACTGAGAAAGGAATGAAGTTAGATCATTTTGATCCAAAATGGTTTGGTAAGGCTAGAAAAGTAACTGTTGGGAAAGATGACACTACAATCATTGACGGAAGAGGAGAAGAGGAAGCAATAGCACAACGTATTGAAGACTTAAAAGCTCAAATTGATAATACAGTTTCACCTTACGAGAAAGAAATCTTACAAGACAGATTAGCAAAAATTATTGGAGGAGTAGCTATGATTCATGTTGGAGGTCATACAGAAGTTGAAATGAAAGAGAAGAAAGATAGAGTAGATGATGCTCTTCATGCAACTAAAGCAGCTTTAGAAGAAGGTATTTTACCTGGAGGAGGAATTGCTTTACTAAATGCATCTTTCTACTTACGAGAAAATCCACTAGTAGCTCAACATCCAGATCAAGAAAAAGGATTTGATATTGTAATGAGAGCAATCAGAAAGCCATTTGAACAGATATTATTAAATGCAGGAGAGACTCAAGAGAAGATTGAAGACAGAGAACAAACTTTACTTGCACAAGATAAATGGCAAGGTTTCAATCCTAGAATTGGAGAGTATGTTAATATGATGGATGCAGGTATTATTGATCCAACTAAAGTAACAAGATTGGCTTTAGAAAATGCAGCATCAGTAGCAGGAACAATGTTAATCACAGAGTGTGTAATCACAAATATAAAACCAAAAGATGGACAAGGAGCAGGTATAGATCCTTCTCAGTTCATGTAATATTAATTTAAAATAAACAAAAATGAACAAGCAAGAATTATTCGAACAAATCGATGAATTGTATCAAAGTTTTGTAGCAAGCCATAACGGAACTACTAAAAAATCACAAGCAGGAGCAAGAAAGTCTATTGGAGAGGTTAAGAAATTAATTACAGATTATAGAAAAGCTTCAACAGCAGAGAGTAAATAAAAAGGGACCGAGAGGGGAGGGGGCGTAAAAACCTCCTCACCGAAGGTGTCACGCGCAAATTTAACCAACAAACAGACATATGACAATTTTAACATCAATTATTTTAGTGTTAGTTATAGTAGCAGGAACAGCAGGACTTGCATACTATATGCAAAGAGGGACAAAGACCTTAAAAGAATTTAAAATGGACTTCGACAACAACAAAGAAGCTCAAGAATTAGTAGAACTATCCAAAGAATTGTACAATAAAGACTTACGTCCTATTGTAGCAAAGAAAGCTCCTAAGAAAGAAAAAGTAGAGGCAGTAGTAGAAGAAGTTGTTAAAGAAACTAAAGCAGAGTTTCCTATTGACAAGCCAAAGAAAAAAAGAAAATACTACCCTAAAAAGAAATAATAATGTCAGATTCAATCGCCAAGTACAACGAAATGATTGAGAGTAAGGACTTTCAATCGAACTCCGAACACCAAAGAAGTGTCGGTATTATTGTTGAGATACTACAAGCAGCTAAGAAAGCAAAACTAAGAGGTGCTTTGTTAAGACAGGTGCTAAAAATCTCCCAAGATGCCCCGCATCTTACCCCGGGTACTGTCTTTCAAATTGCAGCAGATGTAGTAAAGGTGGATGAATTATGTAACATTAAAAAACATTAAAATGGAACAACAACCAAGAATGAATCTATCGATTGACCAAACCCTGCCGGTAGAATGCGAGAAATGTAACCATACATTTTTTGAAGAAGCCCTTCACATTAGAAAGGCAAGTGGAATACTTACAGGTACAGGTCAAACAACCTACATGCCTATTCCGGTATTTGCGTGCAAGGCCTGCGGCCATGTCAATACTGAGTTCCTTCCAAAGGAATTAAAGCACATGAATATAGGAGAGTAAGACAGACTTTGCTTAAACACCAAAGAGGCCTTGTGCCTCTTTTTTTTGTGCTATTTATTAGAAATCAAACCAGTTACTATGAAAAATTTGTTATTACCAATTAGTTACATCTTAACTAAACTAAATAATTATTTTATGGGATTTTTCAGTATCTTTAAAAAGTCAAATGATTACAATGAAAAAGTTGTAATTGGATTCATGTCGTTCATGGTAATGGTTATTGCAATTGCAGTAGACCTTGTAACAGGGTACATGGGTAAAGCGTTAGAATTAAACGAGTACATCTTTGATGCATTCATGTACATCACATTAGGTTCATTCCTTCCAGATGTATTGGAGAAATTTGCAGCAATGAAAAACGGAGGTAAAACAAATAACGAAGAATAAAAATTAGATTATGAGCTTAAAAAGTTTACAAGAAAAGATCGGAGTAGGAGCTGATGGAGCTTTTGGTCCTGGAACAATGAAAAAAGCAATGGAGTTTTATAAATTGACTCCGGTAAGAGCAGCACACTTCTTTGCTCAAACAGCACACGAAACTGGAGGATTTAAAGCATTCTCAGAAAATTTAAACTATTCAGCACAAGGACTTCAAGGCATCTTTGGAAAATACTTCCCAGGTAACTTAGAAGAATCTTATGCTAGAAATCCTGAAAAGATTGCCAATAGAGTTTACGCATCAAGAATGGGTAATGGAGCAGAAGCTTCAGGAGATGGTTTTAAATTTAGAGGAAGAGGTGCTCTTCAATTAACAGGTAAGGATAACTACGCAGCATTTGCTAAGTATTTAAACAAGCCAGAAATTATGACTAATCCAGATCTAGTAGCAACGACTTATTCTTTTGAGTCAGCAATGTTCTTCTTTGACAAAAATAAATTGTGGGAGATATGCGACAAAGGAATTAACGATGCAGCCATATTAGCTCTTACGAAAAGAATTAACGGTGGTACTCACGGATTAGCAGATCGTTCAGAAAAAACTAAAAAGTACTACGAATACGTTAAATAGGTAAATATAATATGAAAACTTCACTTTTAATTACATTATCATTGACAACAGCTTGCGCATTTATCGGTTCATACTTTATGAATCTAACAGCAGATAACATCGAACAATACCTTTCAGTAGCATTTGTAATATTTGCTGATGGGTTCTTCGGAGTATGGGCTGGAGTTAAGAGAGAAGGATTTCAGACTTTTAAAGCATTAAGTGTACTAAAAACTTTTATATTTTGGACAGTAATGCTTTCAGCCATATTGACAATAGAAAAAGGATTTACTGGAACAGGCTGGTTAAGTGAGACTATCATGGCTCCCTTCCTAGTGTTCCAGTTAATTTCTATTTTAAAAAATGCCTCAATGGTAGGTGTTGTAAAAAACGAATTACTTACTCAAATATTGGATAAGTTAGATAAACATAAAGGAGATAGAGATGTTACAGAATAAACAAAACATTTTATTGGTTTTAGTAATTGTATTAATAGGTTATAATATATTCACTACAAACAGTATTAGAACAGACGTTAAAGGATACGAAGCTAGAATAGAATCAGTTCAAACTAAAATTGATTCAGCACAAGTAGTCAATAAACAAATCGATGTTAAGATCGATTCAGTAAAAGAGAATGTAGTTTCTATTACAAAAGAAATACACCACATAGATAATACCATAACAATTGTAAAAAAACAAACAGATGAAAAAATTAATACTGTTGATAAGTTTTCTAACGCTGAGCTTGAATTCTTTTTCACAAACAGATACAACCAAGGTAACACTACCAACTAAAGTAGTAAGACTAGCAGCAAAAGACTTAGTTCGCTATGATGGATGTAAGGTAGAATTAAAACTTACTCAAGATAAAGTAATTAAATTACAGGAAAGAGAAGTACAGAAAGATACTATTATCAACTTCTTAACTGTTAAAGATAAGAACAATCAGTTCATCATTGGACAGAAAGATGTTCAAATTGGAGAGTACAAAGGAATGACTGATGACTTGAAGAAAGAACTAAGAGGACAGAGGAATAAAACATTTTGGTATAAGGTACTCTCTTTTGTGAGTCTATCAACAGCATTATACTTTGCAAAATAATTAAACCAAGGCTTGTTTTTACAGGCCTTTTTAATCACAAACAGTTATACATATGCAAGAAATTAAGAAAAGAATATTCCCATTCATTATAGCACTATCAGCACTATCAGTAAGTGCTTCAGCAGCTTACTATTCCGTTACAGGACTTAGTAAATTATTTGCAGGAGCCTCTACTCAAGTAATGGTAATGGCAGGAAGCCTAGAGGTAGCTAAACTTGTTATAGCGTCTCTACTGTACCAGTATTGGAATGAGTTAAACAAAGTACTACGAACGTATTTAGTAGTAGCAGCAACAGTATTAATACTTATTACATCTATAGGGATTTACGGATACCTATCTGCTGCATACCAAACAACAGCCTCTCAAGCTGGAAATGCAGAAGCACAAGTTGTATTATTAGAAACAAAAAAGCAGAACTTTGTACAGCAGAGGGATTTATATGCTAGAGAAAAAGATAATCTAGTAAAAGGAATTGAGCAACTACAGACAGGATTATCGAATAGTAGAAATAGCCGTGTAGATAAAAGAGGTAACTTGATACAATCCTCTGATGCAGCAAGCAGGAAATCTTTTGAAAGACAATTAGATAACTCTACAACAAGGCAGAGTGAAGTTAGTACTAAACTGGACGAACTAAACAATAAAATATTTGAACTAGACTCTCAGATTGTAGAAACGAGGACAGGAAATGATAAAGCAGGAGAATTAGGTCCATTAAAATATATAAGTACATTGACAGGTACTTCTATGGATAGAATTATAAACTGGTTACTTCTTATTATTGTATTTGTATTTGATCCTCTAGCTATTGCACTTGTTATAGCTGCCAATTTTGCCTTTAGTAGAATAACTGCTGTAGAGAAGAAACAGGAAGAACACTTTGTTGAAGAAATTCCAGAAGAGGAAATAAAGGTGGTATTAGAAAAAATAAAAGAAGAACCACAAGATAAAGAAGAGGAGAGGGTTGAAGAAGAAATACCGCAGGAAGGTAAAAAATACTCCCCAGGAAGGATACTACGTAAACAGCCAAATAAGTACTTAGTTGATTTAGGTAACGGAGTACAAGAGTGGATGAGGAAGAGAGATTACTTCAAAAGAAAATAGAGAAAGGCTTGCTTATGCAGGCCTTTTTTCTTATATTATAGTTATATAAAAATGTTATTATGAATGATAGAGAAGCCATCTTTACTATTGACGAACCAAGTCAAAAGAAAGAATTAGTAAACCACCCAAACCATTACGGAGGAAAAGATAATCCCTACGAAGCCATAAAAGTTATTGAAGCCTGGAAGTTAGGTTTCTGTTTAGGAAATACTATTAAGTATATTTCAAGAGCTGGAAAAAAAGATGATACAGTCCAGGAGCTTGAAAAAGCTTTATGGTATTTAAAAAGAGAAATCAAAAACTTAAAAGATGGCAAAGAAAACTCTTAAGCAGGTAAGCCTGATAAGAGACTTCTGTAATCCAGTTATAGATTACAATATCAGCAAATCCATATCGTATAGTCAAACCCTGGCATATAATACTTGTCCACATCAATGGGCATTAAAATATGTTAAAGGATTACAGGAGTACAAGCCTTCCATTCATACAGTCTTTGGTACAGCAGTACACGAAGTGATGCAGGAATGGTTAACAGAACTCTATGAAGGAACAGTAAAGAAGTCAAATGAAATGGATTTGAATACTCTCTTACTGGAGAAGATGCAAACAATTTATGCTCAAGAGAAAGAAAAGTATGGGAAACATTTCTCTACCTCTCAAGAGTTATCTGAGTTTCATAATGATGGTATTGAAATTCTAGAGTACGTTCGTAAGAAACGCTCTGTTTACTTCGGTACCAAGTACTACAAGCTTGTTGGAGTAGAAATTCCTCTTATACATAAAATAGCCGAGAATGTATTCTTTAAAGGATATATCGATATTGTTCTATATGACGACCAAGATGACAAATATATTATTCTAGATATCAAAACATCAACCTCAGGATGGAATGATTGGGCAAAGAAAGACGATAAAAAGCTAGCACAGTTACTTCTTTATAAAGAATTCCTGGCAAGACAATTTGACATAGATGTCGATAAGGTAGATGTAAAATACTTTATTGTAAAGAGAAAAGTTCCTAAAGATCCAGAATTTGCCGCAATGGGAAGAAGAGTTCAAGAGTTTGTACCTCCTTCAGGAAAGATCAAAAGAGGTCAAGCAACAACTGCTCTTACAAAATTTATTAACGATGCCTTTGATAGTCATGGTCAGTATATTGATAAAGAGTATGATAAGACTCCTTCAAGATCAAACTGTATGTTTTGCGAGTTTAAAGGAACAGAGCACTGTCATGCAGGTGTTTTAGGATAAGGGTATATTTATATATGTATATAAATTATAAACTATAGAAATGATTAACACTAGCAAAAAATTAACATCAGTTAAAGTAGAAGAGGATCTTCTACAGGAATTCAAAGAACAATGCGTAAGGCATAAATTTTCTCTACAAAAGCTTGTAGACAGAGCAATTTTTTTATATCTTACAGAAGATAGCTTTAAACAAAAGCTTCACACACAAACAAATATTAAATTAAAATAGTTACATGAAAGAAAAATTTCGTTATGTTAAGAAAGAGGATCGTAAAAAGATTCTTCTGTTATGCGATGATATTAGGATGCATTCCGGTATCGCAACTATGGCCAGAGAGATTGTTATTGGAACATCTCAACACTTTAATTGGATTAATCTAGGAGCGGCTCTTAATCATCCTGAAGCAGGAAAAGGTTTTGATATCTCAGCAGAGGTAAATAAAATAGCAGGGTTAGAAGATTCGGATGTAAAAGTACTTCCTAATAACGGTTACGGAGATGCAATGCAGATTAGAGGACTAATTAGCCAGGAACAGCCAGATGCAATTTTCATTTTTACAGATCCAAGATACTGGACTTGGTTATTTGAAATCGAAAGAGAGATTAGAAATTCAATTCCAATCTACTACCTAAACATTTGGGATGATTATCCAGCACCGCTTTACAACAAACCGTACTACGAGTCATGTGATTTACTAATGGCAATCTCAAAACAAACTAAAAATATTAATGAAATAGTTTTAGGAGAAAAAGCTAAAGATAAAATTATTAAATACATTCCTCATGGAATAAATGAAAAGTATTTCTTTCCTATGACCTCAGTAGAACAATTAGAAGTGTTAGGTGAATTTAAGAAAGACTTATTTCAAGGAAAAGACATTGAATTCGTAGCATTCTTCAACTCTAGAAACATTAGAAGAAAATCTCCAGGAGACGTAATTCTATCTTATAGAATGTTCTGTGATTTAATTGGAGAGGAGAAAGCTAAGAAATGTGCCTTAGTAATGCACACACAAGCTGTAGATGAAAATGGTACAGACCTTAATGCAGTAAGAGAAGCAATTTGTGATGACAGTTATGTAAATGTATTCTTCTCACAAGAGAGATTAGATACTGCACAAATGAACTTACTTTATAATATAGCAGACGTAGGAATGCTTATCACTTCAAATGAAGGATGGGGATTATCTCTAACTGAAACTATGATGGCAGGTAAAATGATTATTGCCAACGTAACAGGAGGTATGCAAGATCAAATGAGATTTACAGATGAAAATGGTAAGTGGATTGACCTCACCCCAGACTTCCCTTCAAATCATAGAGGAACATATAAGGAGTGTGGAGAGTGGGCAATCCCTGTATTTCCTTCAAACATTTCAATGGTTGGCTCAGTTCCAACTCCTTATATCTTTGATGATAGATGTAAACCAGAAGACGTAGCTAATGCTTTATTAGAAGTCTATAACATGGGTAAAGAAGAAAGAACAAGAAGAGGTTTATTAGCTAGGGAATGGGTAACATCAGACGAATCAGGAATGTCAGCAAGACAGATGTGTGAAAACATTATTGAAGCAATGGATGAAACATTTGAAAAGTTTGTACCAAGATCAAGATACGACCTATATAAAGTAGCTGACAGACCAAAAAAATATATCACACATAAATTAATATACTAGTTATGAGCAAACCCACATTAGTAGTAAGTTGCCCAATTGACACCTACTCAGGATACGGAGCAAGAGCAAGAGATTTCGTACAATCAATTATTGACCTAGATAAATACGAAGTAAGAATAATGTCTCAGAGATGGGGCAATACAAGATTTGGATATTTAAAAGATCATCAAAACGAATCTCTAGCATCTAGAATAGTTACAGGATTGAACCAACAGCCAGATGTCTGGATTCAAATTACTGTACCGAATGAATTCCAAAAGGTTGGTAAATATAACATTGGAGTAACAGCAGGAATTGAAACCACCATTTGCGATGCTTCATGGATTGAAGGATGTAATAATATGGACTTAGTAATAGTATCTTCTGAGCACGCTAAGAAAGTGTTTCAAGAAAGTAAATTTACTAAACAAGATAGTAATAAACAAGTAATAGGGGAGATAAGCTTAAAGAGTAGAGTAGAGGTTTTATTTGAAGGAGCTGATATAAGAAAATATACACCCTTAGCTCTTCCAGTTAAATTAGATCTAGATGAGATTGATGAACAATTCTGTTTCCTAACAGTAGGACATTGGTTACCGGGAGCAGTAGGAGAGGATAGAAAGAATATTGGATATACAATTAAGTCTTTCTTAGAAACGTTTAAGAATAAGCCTAAAGTAAAAAGACCAGCCTTAGTATTAAAAGTACAAGCAGGTTCAGGGACATCTATTATGGATAGAGAAGCTGTACTGGATAAGATTGATATAATAAGAAAAACAGTAAAAGGAGATTTACCAAACATATATGTACTTCATGGAGAGATGACAGATGCTGAGGTAAACGAATTATACAATCACGGTAAAATAAAAGCAATGGTTTCCCTTACCAAAGGGGAAGGATTTGGAAGACCGTTATTAGAATTTAGTTTAGTAAATAAGCCAATTATAACATCAGCCTGGTCAGGACACATTGACTTCTTAGATAGAGAATTTGTTAAGTACATAGGAGGAAATCTAACACAAGTACATCCTTCAGCATCAGTTGATAAAATGATCTTGAGAGAGAGTTCATGGTTTAGTGTTGATCCAATTGAAGTAGGAAGAGCCTATAAAGATGTTTATGATAATTACGAAAAGTGGAAAACTTTAGCTAAGAGACAGGGCCATAAGAGTAGAACACAGTTTTCATATGAAAGTATGAGAGATACGTTAAATACCATTCTTACACAGTCTATTCCTGAGTTCCCTAAACAGATGCAGTTAAAACTACCGCAACTTAAGAAGGTAGGAGCACCCCAAGCTAGGCAGATAGAGTTACCACAACTTAAAAAAGTAGAACTACCAAAATTACAAAAACTATAGTAATGGAAAAGATGATAGATTGTCCACGTTGTGGAGGAAATGCTTGCTATGAACAGCAGGTTAGTGAAGAAGTAACAACAAGCTTCTGCTTTGGTTGCGGATTTACCACTAGTACTCTAATGGAAGTAAACAGTAAACTATTAACTGAAACATTAGAAACATCTCCGGAACTCTTTAAAGATCTTATGTTCACAGGAGCAGACAATAAAGTATGGTTTCCAGCAACAGTTACTCTTCCAAATAAAGGAATGGTATTCTTAGATGGAACATCCAAAGAAAATTGGAGATGGGCTGCAGTACAGTCTGTAGAAATCCTAGCAGAAGAGAAAGACAAATTCCCAGAAGAACAAACCCATAAGATGGATATGAAAAACATCCAGTACTTTAATCAAAAAGATTTTATGGAAGCATTAGACCGTATTGACTTTTTTGATATAGAAGTTGCTTCTGCAGAATAAATTTCATATCTTAATAAGATGAAAATAAGTTATGCAATAACAGTTTGTAATGAATTGGAGGAAGTGAAAAGACTAGTCAACTTCCTCCTTTCCAACAAACGAAGAGAAGACGAGATAGTAATACTATACGACCAAAGTGGAGGCACTCAAGAAGTACTCAACTACCTAGATACAATTAAAACACAAGTACAATTAAGAAGTGATTTTTTTAAAGGACACTTTGCCGATTGGAAAAATTTACTGACATCACACTGTACAGGAGATTATATCTTTCAGATAGATGCTGATGAGATTCCACATATCAATTTAATTGAAAACCTACCTGAAATGCTGAAGACTAACGATGTTGATATGGTTAGAGTTCCTAGAGTAAATACTGTAGAGGGTTTAACTCAAGAGCATATACAGAAGTGGGGATGGAATGTAAATGAAAAAGGATGGGTGAATTGGGCCGATTGGCAAATGAGAATCTATAAGAATGCCCCTCACATTAAATGGGTTAATAAAGTACATGAGGTATTAGAAGGATTTAAGATCCATGGAATGCTTCCACCAGAAGAGGAATGGGCTTTATACCATCCAAAGACAATTCAACGACAAGAAAAACAAAATAATTATTATGACACATTATAAAGTAGGTATCATAGGAAATGGCTTTGTTGGAGAGAGTCAAGCGTTTGCTTTTTCACCAACAGCTGAAATAAGAATTTACGATATCGATCCAATGAAAGCCACTCATACATTGGAGGAAACATTAGATACAGATTTCGTATTTGTTTGTGTACCAACCCCAATGAGAAAAGATGGATCACAAGACATCACCTACATAGAAAAAGTATTCACCTCAGTTAAACCAGGTCCAGTTTATATTATTAAATCAACAATACTTCCTGGAACAACCTCTAAACTAATAGAGAAATATTCTAACTTAGATATTATATTTAGTCCTGAGTTCTTAACAGAAAGAACAGCTAAACTAGATATGATGACTCAGGCAAGAATTATCTTTGGAGGAGATAAAAAGCTAACAGACAGAGTACAGGATTTATTTGAACAGAGATTTATGAATAAACATTTTATACATACAGACTCTACAACAGCAGAACTTATTAAGTATATGAATAATACTTTCTTTGCTACAAAAGTATCTATCATGAATGAGTTTAAAAGACTCTCAGATGTATTAGGAGCTAAATGGGAAGATGCTTTATATGGATTTGCAGCAGATGGACGAATAGGAGACAGCCATCTTCATGTACCAGGTCCAGACGGTAAATTAGGGTACGGCGGTACTTGCTTTCCTAAAGATGTAAATGCTTTAATTACTCTAGGAAGAGAGTATGGAATACCGATGAATACATTAGAGGCAGGTTGGAAGACTAACTTAGAAGTAAGGCCGGAAGCAGACTGGAAGGATATGGTAGGTAGAGCTGTTAGTGAAAATTAAAAATAAATAATAATACGATAGCTTATGAAAAATGTGATGATATACAATATTGTAGACAGTAAACGGCGCCATGCTGATGAAGAGCTATCTAAACTATTTCAAGCACAAATTGACAACTCATTACATTACGGATGGCATCCAGATGATATTATATTAGGTACAAATTTTGATTTTGAATATAAAGGTGTAAAGTCACATCATTTATCAGATATTTGTGAATTTAATATCTTCAATAATAAATGGTACGGTATGTTAGAGTTAATGAAACTAGGCATACTAAATGATGATTTTTGGTTTCATGATCAAGATAATTGGCAAGTAAATCATTTTGACTTTCCAACATTCCCAGGAGAGGTCGCAGCCTGTATATACGTTAATACACCTGAATGGAATACTGGATCAGTCTTTGTAAAACATTCAGCTCTTGAAATACTTGAATACATAGTTGAATCAATGAAGCTTAATCCAATTGAATATCAAAGTGACGAAAATTGGATATCATTTCTACGTAATCAATCTGAAGTTTCTAACTTTTTATCAAGTGTAAATACTGAATACTGTGTAGGGTATACATTCTTTAATGAGAGGTTTAATGTAGCAAATAAGCCTGTTAAGGTTTTAGGTTATATGCCAAATACTAAGTCATATGAATTATTTGATAGTAAAGAACTTATACCTGCACATTTAAAAAAGATACATTATCCTACCTTGTAATGATATTTAAAAAACTAGATAATATAATAATCAGACCAATGGTACTAAGTGACCTTAGCGATGTTAAGGTAGTTAGAGACCAGTGTTTGGATTTTATACATGATAGTAAAAGTTATAGTTTAGATGAAACTGTAAGGTGGTATTTGAATACACTACCTCACTACTTAAGTGTTCTTTGTGATACTGAACTCATAGGTTATTTTAGATTAACTAACATAACTTCAAATTCATGTTACGTAGGAATGGACTTACATCAAGACCATAGAGGTAAAGGGATAGCCTTAAAGACATATAATACTGTAATCGAAGAACTGACTAAGTATGGAATTGATACTTTTCACTTAAACGTACTAAGCAGTAACACCCATGCCATTCTATTATACGAGTACATTGGATTTAATATTATATCAGAAGAAGGTACTATTAAAAGACATAACAATGATACTGTAATAAATTTACTAATGACTAAAACAATACAAAGATGAATCTAGCCTTAGTTGTAGATAATACACGAACAGAATCTTTTAAGATAGTTGACAGTAAGAGTTACCAACTAACCTCTGACGAAATATACAGATTTCCACATTCTATATACAATGAATGTAATATTGGATTCTGGGCATATCCTAAGTTACTAGGAGATGGATACTTTATAAGGATAGACGAGTCTCCACTCCCTGACTTGAATCTAGATATTATTATAGCTGCTTTGCAATTAGATAACTGGGCAGATAGTTTACGTAGATTAAGAAGTAAGTATAAGAATGCCATAGTTATAGGCACTATCAAAGAACTGGGAGAGACGAGGATAGAATTTTTAAATAGCTGTGATAAGATAGCACTACCATTCTTAACTCAAGACCCTAGCGCACTATTCAAAGCAATAGGTAATCCTACAAAAGAATTCTTCTACCTACCTCAACCAGTTGATGTTAATTATTTATATGATAACTTTTTCTGTCAAAGTAAAAAGATACAATTATTTGAATACACTCACCATGTACATCATAGAAGAGGTCAAACAGCAGAGTTTACAAAATATATCAGCAATAAATATAACATACCAATAGTGTCAGCAGTTACTACAAATGATAATATTAATCAATGGAGAGATTTTATATTAGCTTGGAGAGAAAGTCTATTCCATATTAATTTAGATCCATATATTTTTAGTGTACAGCAAACCTGTCAATGTGCAACATTAGGCGTAGTTAATGTTGGAGGAAATACTGATCCGTATTATAGCTTATTCCCATCTACAGCAACCAATGATTTTTCAGTATTAGAACAGCAAATAAGTAAATGCCTAGATGATCGTAGTTACTTAACTTCATTGATTGAATCAGCATGGGTTAGAGTAAATGAGCTATACTCTATGGAATCTGTTAAGAACGTACTACTGAGTAATGTAAAGTAAATACCGGTAATGAAAATAGCATATACAATTAACGGATTAATAGGAGGACTATCAGGTAAGAATTTTCAACTACGTGACCAAGAAGTAGCACCGTTGATTGTTAACTATACTAGTAATACTGTTAACAGTTTTATTAAGCAGAATAATGATGTAGATTTTTTTATATACAGCTGGCAGCCAGAACTAGAAGAGGCTTTTAACAGTGCTTATTCTCCTAAAGCTTCTTGTTACACAGAGCAGAAAAACTTTAGAATACCTTCTTGCATACCAGACGATATACGATCACAGGCTCATTACTCTAGATGGTATGGAGTAAAGAGTTTAAGTGAAATGATACAGAAAACTGGAGTACAGTATGACTTGGTTGTTAATTGTAGAATGGATACATGTTGGAATAGGGAAATTGACTTCACTAAATTTAATACAGAGAAAATACACGTAGCATATCATCCAACACATACAGAGTACTTACCATTTAATAAAGAAGGAAACGATATGTGTGACCATGTATTTGTATCTAATCCAGAAAACTTTTATAAAATTGCATCCTTGTTCGATAATCTAGATGATTATGTTCAACCGACTAAACATAAATGCCACTACTCACATATTTCTAATCATTTATTAATTCCTCAACATTTAAGAGCAATTAACATAGTCGATAAGCTTGAAGCATCTATCCTTAATGACTTAGATGTAGGAAAAGGTACAGGAGATTACGACATATTCAGATATAAAAATATAACAAAAAAACAACTAACACAGCAGTATGAATTATAAAGAACAACGCCCATGGGGTCAATTTGAAAATTTACTAGATAGTGAACTATGCAAAGTAAAGCAGATTACAATTAAACCAGGACAAGCACCAAGTTATCAATACCACTTTAAAAGAGAAGAAGTTTGGGTTGTTGTAAAAGGTACAGGACATTTAAAACTAAACGATAGTATCTTCCCTGCCCGACCTGGAATCATCTTCCACATACCTGTAACAGCTAAACATCAAATTAAGAACACAGGAGAAGAAGATCTAATCTTTATTGAAGTTCAATTAGGAAGTTATTTCGGAGAAGATGATATTGTAAGATTAGAAGACAACTATGGCAGAGTATAAGGTATTAATAACAACAAGCGGATTAGGGAGCAGGTTAGGTGAGTTAACTGACTATACAAACAAGTCGTTAGTTAGAGTTGCTGATAAGCCAGCAATATCTTATATTGTAGAATCATATCCTGAAGATACTGAGTTTGTAATTACGTTAGGACATTTTGGCGATCATGTAAAACAGTTCCTTCAATTAGCTTATCCAACTTATAATTTTACATTTGTCGAAGTGAATAACTATAAAGGCCCTGGCTCAAGTCTAGGCTATTCAATATTACAATGTAAGCATGAAATAAACTGCCCTTTTATATTTCATGCATCGGATACTGTTATTACGAACTTTTCAATTCCTAATACAGATACCAACTGGGTGGCAGGTTCTCATAAAGAAGAATCCTCTCAATACAGAACACTAAACCTCAATAGTAATAAACTAGTAAAGGTTAATGAAAAAGGAGAGTTAGGTTACGATTTTTCCTATGTAGGGTTAGCTGGAATTAAAGACTATGAATTATTCTTTTATAATTTAGAGAAACTAATCTACAAAGGTCATGAAGATACTTCAGATATTCATGTGATTAATAATATGGTTAGCGAAGTAGAGTTCCTGTACAAAGATATTCCGTATGGGAATTGGTTCGATATAGGAAATACCTCAGAGTTAATTAAAACAAGAAAGCAATTTAATTCAAGTATAGAGGTACTAGACAAGAAGGATGAGTCTATATTCTTCTTTGATGATTTTATTATTAAATTCTTTAGCGATAAGACTATTAATGCCAATCGAGTTAAAAGAGGAATCCAATTAAAACATTTAGTACCAGAGATAATAGGTTCATCTAATAACTTCTATAAGTATAAGAAAGCTGAAGGAAAGTTATTTTCAAAATCAGTTAATATTGATAAATTTAAAAAGTTTTTAGATTGGACATATGAAAATTTATGGATTACATCTGATAGTTCAATTGACGATAAGTGTTATGATTTTTATATAAACAAGACTAAAAAGAGATTATCACAATACCTAAACTCTAATACAGACACTATAGAGGTAATTAACGGAATTAATACTCCCTCAGTATATGAAATGCTAAGCAGTATAGATGAGGAGTGGTTATGTAATGGAATAGCATCACAATTTCATGGAGACTTTATTTTAGATAATATTATTGAAACTGAAGATGGATTTACATTAATCGATTGGAGACAAGACTTTGCAGGTGATTTAGAAGTAGGAGATATATATTATGATTTAGCTAAATTAAACCATAACTTAACTTTAAACCACGATATACTAAATAGAAATTTATTTAACTTCTCGAAGGAAGATTGTTACATATTAACAAATAGTAAATTAAATGAATGTCAAAAAGTTTTACATCAATTTATTATAGATAAAGGATTTGACCTTAATAAAGTAGAAGTACTAACTTCCATTATTTGGTTAAATATGGCTCCATTGCATGAGTATCCATTAAATAAGTTTTTATTCTATTTCGGAAAATATACTTTAAACCAAAAATTAAATTAAAATAAAATTATGAACAGAACATTAAATCACGCAATTACCTTACTTCATCCTGAGTACAAACATGTACTTGAGTTTGGAGTAAATACCGGAGGAACAATTACACAGTTACGAAACTCTCTACCAGAAGAATATAAACTTTATGGATTTGACTCCTTTGAAGGATTACCTGAGGCTTGGACCGGCACATGGGCAAAAAAAGGAGACATGTCAACTAACGGAGTTATGCCTACTATACCTAACGTTACATTATATAAAGGATGGTTTACAGATACAATACCTCAGTATAGAGAAGTAGCTGCTCCATTTGCATTACTTCATGTAGATTGTGACTTATATAGTTCAACCATAGATGTACTTTATGGATTAAAAGAATACATACTTCCAGGAACAGTTATTGTATTTGACGAATGGTATTACAATCATAAAAATACTGAAGAGAATAGACAACACGAACAAAAAGCTTTCTACGAATGGGTTAATGAATTTGGAATCGAGTACCAACTACTAGACCAAGTAGAAGACGAAAGACAAATTGTAGTAATATTATGATGCCAAAAATTTACATAGGCCCTATGACTAAAAATGTTGTAGATGCCATAATAGAATATTCTAATCAAACAAAAACGGCTATAGGATTAATACCTTCACGTCGTCAGGTTGAGCTTAATGGCGGTTATGTAAATAATTGGACCACAGAAGAATTTAGTAAGTATGTGAAAGCAAACTCTACTACCATATTACTAAAGAGAGACCATTCAGGCCCGTCACAAGGACAGTTTGAGGATGATGGTCTGGAGTCGTTAACTGAAGATTGTAAGTATCTAGACTTAATTCATATTGATCCTTGGAAAAAATATTCGGAATTTAAGTTAGGGGTACAAGAGACAATTAGAATGATTAACCACTGCTATAACTTAAATCCAGAAATAGAGTATGAAGTTGGTACAGAAGAAGCTATAAGAAGATTTGAAGTTAATGAATTAGATGAATTAGTTACTATATTAAGAGATGCTCTAGCTCCTGAAGTGTTTACTAAGATAAAGTATTTAGTTATACAATCAGGTACTTCGCTAAAAGGAAACACCCAAACAGGAGCTTACGATAGTAAAAGGTTATTAGATATGATAGCAGTAGCTAAGAGCTCTAATCTACTAACAAAAGAACATAACGGAGATTATATACCAGTATCAATTGTTCATGAAAAATTTAATCTAGGACTAGATGCAATTAATATAGCACCAGAATTTGGACTAATTGAAACACAGACTTATTTAGATTTCATAACAGACAAACAATTCATAAATGACTTTTGGAAGATCTGTTATGACTCTAAAAAATGGACTAAGTGGGTAGATAGTACTTTTGATCCTATAGAGAACAAAATAGAGTTAATAAAAATCTGTGGACATTATGTAATATCTTCTCCTGAATTTGTTGGATTACAGCGTAAAAGTTCGTATCTTGATAGAGAGATACAAGATAGAGTTATACAGAAACTAGTACAATTAGATGGATAGTAGGCCAAAAACAATAATATGCGATGTAGACGGAACCTTGGTAGAGCATGTCAATCCTGCAACAGCTGCTAATATATACCACGATATGAAATTACTGCCAGGCACTTTAGAAAAGTTAATGGAATGGGAAGCAAATGGATATAAAATAATATTACTTACCGGACGTAAAGAATCAATGAGAGCTGTTACTGAAACTCAACTATCTAGAGTAGGTATTTTTTATGACGAGTTAATAATGGGAGTAGGCGGAGGAGCTAGGTACTTAGTTAATGATGTAAAACCAGACGGTGAAAAGGCTGCATTTGCTATTAATGTAAAACGTAATGAAGGTATAACTAGTATTAAGATATGAAAAAAAATATAATATTTTGGATTGGTGTAAAGAGTAGTGATGAGAATATATCACAAAAGCATGGAAATTTTGAATACTTAGAGTACTCTAAACAGACATGGAAATATTGGTGTGATAAAAATGATGTTATATTCTACGAATACAATACACCTGCAGATAGTGATACTCGTAAACATTTAGTAACATGGCAACGTTGGTTTGATGTATTTGACCAAGTAGAGAAGTTAGGTATTGATTATAATAAAATTGCGTTAGTAGATGGAAGTAGTATGATACATTGGAATGCACCGAATATGTTTGACCTAGTATCAGATAACCTAACAGCATTTAGATCAGTAGAGAATTTACGTTGGATATATGAAGGAATGGAAGGCTATCGATCGCTATTTGATTCATATGAATTTGATATAAGAAAATATATTAGTTGTGGATTTCAGATATTTGATAAAAACCATAAATCATTTATAACTGAGTTAAAAACTTTCTATTATGATAACTATGATACTATAATGGAATTACAACAAAACATAAAAAGAGGAACTGACCAGCCAGTATACAACTACCTACTACAGATGAAAGATATTAAAGTAGATACACTACCGGCACCTTTCATGATAACACACATGACTCGATTTGATTGGTTTTCTTATAATTGGCAATTGCAAGAAGATCATACACCTTTCTTTATCAAGTATGGATACATATGGTTCTTTAGTGGCTTTGACAGAACACAGCGAAATTCATTAATGAAACAGACGTGGGATATTATTAAACAAAATTATCAATAATGAGTAAGAACATAATTTTTATACCATATATACGTCGCGACAATCGTAGTAAGACATACAATTACTCTATCAAGAGTTGGGAGCATTTCTGTGCAAAGCATGACTGTGAATTACTTCTACTAGAAGATCTATTACTTCCAATTGAAGAAATGAGAATCACATGGCAAAGGTATTATATATTTGATCTATTAGAAGCTAACAATATTGACTACGATCAAGTAGCAATGATTGATGCCGATACCATAGTACATCCAGACTGTCCAAATTTCTTTAATATTGTAAATTACAAATATGGAGGAGTTGTTAATTTAGGAAGTCAGGATTGGATCCTACGAAGCATTGAGAATTATAAAAAGTATATTTTTAATAACACAGACACTACTGTACCGTACTACCAGTACATAAATGGAGGATTTCAAATATTTAATAAGTCACATAAAGAATTTTTTAAGAAAGTATTAGACTTCTACTTTACTAATAAAGATAATCTAATAGAAATGCAAAGTACTTTCCATACAGGTACTGACCAGACACCTATAAACTACTTATTGCAGCAGGAAAAGATTGATGTAGAATATCTACCATATGAATTTAATATGTGCGATATGAATCGATTTGAAATATTAGGAGAGGATTTACTATTCACAAAGATAGGGTGGATATACCATTTCAACGCTATACCAGATAATAAAGATTCTATACGAACACATTACTTTATGGAAAAGACATATAAACATTTATACGAATCAAATACAAACTTAACAAAATAATACTATGATATCATTCACTGACATTCCAGATAAGACTGAGTTTAAAGATACTACTAGTTTAAAGTTTAAACAAGATGTAGCTGAATTCTTTAAAGATAAAAACTTGAATACTTGTTTAGAGATAGGTACTAACAAAGGATGGACTACTAGAATATTAAGTGACTTATTCAAAGAGGTACATACTGTAGACTACACTCTACCTAATACCGAAGCTGCTAAATTTAATAATAGTAAGAAGAGTAATATACACTACTATACAGCAGACGCTTATAAGAGAGAAACATTCGCAGGTATGCCTAAAATGGATGTTGTCTTTATAGATTGTGTTCATACATATGATGCTGTGCTTTTTGATATTAATACAGCGTTATCATTAATCGATACAGAGCAAGGAATGTACTTCTTATTTGATGATTACGGACATCCAGAATCAACAGGAGTTAAAAAAGCTATACTACAAGCTATAGACGAAGGATTAAAGATAGAGACATACGTAGGACAGCCAGCAGGGTATCAATACAACTCGGCTACTACTACAATTGATCATGAAGGAATTATTTTAAGTTATGGTAAGTAAAACTAGCTTTGCTATTGGATGTCTTGTACAGTGGTATGAGGTTGATATAATTAAAGAGTATGTTGATAGTTTAAAATCAGCCTTACAAAATTATACCGGCCAGGTTCATGTTGATATGAGACTAATAATGAATCAGCAACTAGAAAAAACTACAATGTCTGAGGATGAATTTCAAAGCATAGAGAGAAAAGTTCACAATATGTTTACGGACCTTCAACAGTATTGTAATGGAGGATTGGTAACTATAGGTACACATCGTAACATCTATACGATTGCTGACTACAGGAGAGAGTTTAATGATTACTTTTGTGACTATGCAGATGTATTGATCTGGGGTGAGTCTGATATGTTACTCCCTAAGCCAATGTTTGTAGTACTTGATAGCTTACATCAATCACAATCAACACAAACTCCAAAATATCTAGCAACATTCTCAGGATGTAAGATGTGGGATGATTCTTGGAAGCCTTTAGAGCATGTAGATTTTACAGATAAGCCTTTTATTGAAAATGATTATGACAATTGGTGGTCAGTTAAGTATACTATGTCTCAAGAAGAGATGAATGCTATAAATGAAAAAGTAGAAGAGTTAGAGGTATGTGTAATAGCTCCTCATAAGTTCAACGGATGTGGATTAGTTATATCCTCAGAGATTATTAAAGCTGGTGTTAATATTCCTAGATCAGTATTCTTTGTTCATGAAGATACTTCCTTTATGTTAATGACTCAGAAAATATTAGGAAATATTCCTCAGTACCATTTCAGAAATATACTATTAGTTCATAATAGAAATCATCCTAACAAGAGAATGTATGTTAAAGAGGAGGTAGGAGATACTTTGAATCAAAAGAGAAGAAGTAATGAATGGTATGTAAAAGCAAATAAGTACTGCGAAGAGAATTGTTACAATATATTTAATCCTGCATACAAAGCAAAGACATGGAAAGACGTCCTACAGTAGCATTTTTTACAGAGATGGGCTTTCAAGGAAGAATTCCTAGAGACCATAATAATATGAGAACTGAGTTTGCTTGGATGGTTGCTCTAGAGGCAGATCATTACAACATTCATGCAGTACCTACTACTCAATATGACCTAGGGATAGTTATTATTCCTAAAAAGAATCCAGACTTTGATATTAATAAGGTAAAGCAGTATTGTAAGAAGGTTGCAGTAATGCAAGAAGGCCCTAATTGGTATTGGCAAGACTACGAACTAGCCAAACAGGTATGGTATTTTAATACGCTAACCTCAGCAGATATTATATTTACTCACAATCAAGCAGATAAGAAATACTATCAAGGACTTACCTCACATCCTGATGTTAGAGTAATGCAATCGTTGATGATAGAAGAAGCTATAGGAGAGGTTAAAGCTGTAGAGAGAGACGGTGTAATCATTGGAGGAAACTTTGTATCATGGTATGGAGGCTTTGATTCATTTATGATTGCACAAGAGTTAGGAAATGAAGTATGGGCACCTTCCATGGGAAGAAAGCAAGAAGGAGAAGATCAATTGATAAAGCATTTACCTTATCTGAACTGGCAGGATTGGATTCATACATTAAACAATTACAAGTACGGAGTACATCTTATGAGAACTCATGCAGCAGGTACCTTTGCTTTAAATTGTGCTTACTTAGGAATACCTTGCATAGGCTATAAAGGATTGGACACACAAGAGATTCTACACCCGGACTTAACAGTAGAGGTAGGAGACCTACAATCAGCAAAAGAATTAGCATTACGTATTAGGAAAGATGAAAAATTTTACTTATATTGTAGTAATGTAGCAATTGAAAGCTATAGAGAGAATTACACAGAAGATAATTTTAAAAAGAAGTTTTATGAACATTCCATTATTTAAAGTATTTATGTCACCAACAGCTGCTGAGGAAGTAGGTAAGGTGCTTAATAGCGGTTTTATTGGTCAAGGACCTAAAGTTAACGAGCTTGAAAAGAAATTAGAAAGCTTTCTTAAAGTAGAGAACTCAGAAGCAGTTACCTATAATTCTGCTACATCAGCAGAGCATTTAGCATACCATTTATTAAAGAAGCCTTCTAAAATATCAGTAGGATTTGATGGAGCGGCTATAGTATCAGAGAACTGGCCAGGACTTGAAGAAGGTGATGAAGTGTTAACAACAGCATTGACTTGTACAGCGACCAATTGGCCTATACTAGCAAATGGACTAAAGATTAAGTGGGTAGATATTGATCCTACTACAATGAATATTTGCTTAAAAGATTTAGAAAGTAAATTAACAGAAAAGACTAAAATTGTTACGGTAGTACACTGGGGAGGATATCCAGTAGACTTAATAGAACTTCAAGCTATTCAAAAAAGATATAGAGAGAAATATGGCTTTCCTTTTATGATTATGGATGATGCTGCTCATGCTATGGGAAGTAAGTTAGATGGAAAAAACATCGGTACATTTGAAACTATTACTACATTCTCATTACAGGCAATTAAACATATAACATCTGTAGATGGAGGATTCTGGACATCTCCTTTCATAGAATTAAACAGAAGAGCAAGACTAACCAGATGGTACGGTATTGATAGAGAAGGTCCTAGAGCAGACTTCAGATGTGAATCAGATATTCCTGAGTGGGGTTTTAAATTCCATATGAATGATATCTGTGCAACCGTTGGGCTTTCAAATCTAAATCATGCAGAAGAGATTATATCAAAGCATAAAGCAAATGGAGTTTTTTATAATAAAGAATTGCAAGGAGTAAAAGGAGTTACTCTATTGGAGAATGATCCTAGAAAAGAATCAGCTTATTGGCTGTACACTATGAGAGTAGAGAACAGAGATGCTTTTATGAAGTATATGTCTGAGAATGGAGTAGCAACTTCTAGAGTTCATGAAAGAAATGATAAGCATACTTGCACTAGAGAATTTTTAGCTCCTCTTCCTAATGTAGATTTAGTATCAAAAGATATGATCTGTATTCCTGTAGGGTGGTGGGTAACAGAAGAAGAGAGACAATACATAGTAGACTTAATTAAGAAAGGATGGTAGATACAAACGTTAACCTAAAATCATCAGTCACAGAAGTAGCAGGAGAAATTACAACTCAGATTATACATTTTGTAGGAGGTGAGAAGAGAACATTCAACGATATAGAATCAACAACAATAAGACAGGGACAGTTTACTAAGTTCAGACAAAAAGATGGTACTTGGATTATGATCAATGATAAGAATGTTCTGTGTATAGAAGTATTTAAACAAGAGTAAAATGAAAATACAGTTTATAATAGTAGGATGGCACTTTGATAACTTCCCAGAATTTATAGAAGGCTTGATAGGCTTACAGGAAAGTAACTCAGATGTAATAAACATTTTTTGGACTTGCCATAAAGAGCCAAGCCAGAAAGTAAAAGATAATTTTAAGTATAAAGTATTTCCTAATCTAGGATTAGAAGATGGAGCTTATCAACAAGCATTAGACTATTTGAAGCTAGAAGATGATACTGTTCTATTCTTAATGCATGATGATATTGTAGTAAAGGATTGGAACTTTATTAATATATGTCTTGAGCAATTGCAACAAGGAGCTGCTTTTGTAGGAAATGGAATGAACTATCCTGCTTTCTTTGATCCAAATGAAGTTGTGAGAGGTAAGAGAGCTATAGAATGGGTTAAAGAAGATACTAAAGAAATATTTAACTCAGCAGAACAAGTACTAACCCTTAGAGAAAGTTTCATCTGTAGTACAGTAAAGCATTTTAATGACATAAAAGGTTTTGAAGTAATTTGGGAAGAACCACAACCAGATGCTGAAGGAAAGTACCATATAGGAGGGATAGGGAACCTACAGCAAACCATGCTAGGGTATAAAATACATAAGATATTTGGACCAGAAACAGTACGTTATCTTTCAAATACCTATCAAGATAGTGAGTTTTTATATGAATGTGCAAGAGGAAGTAAACAAGAATAAAATGAAAGTATTAGTAACAGGAGGAGCAGGATTCATTGGCTCTAATTTAGTAAATGCTCTAATAGAGAAGGGCTATGAGGTAGGAATTATAGATGATTTTTCTACCGGTAAGCGTAGTAATGTTAATGCAAAAGCAACATTGTATGAAATAAGTCTACATAAAGCATCAATTGAGGAGTTGACAAAAATATTAACAGGATATGAAAAGGTATTTCATACAGCAGCTTTTGCTCGTGTACAGCCAAGTATTATAGATCCAATTAAATTTAACGAAGTTAACGTTAACGGTACTCTTAATTTACTATTTGCCTGTACTAAAGCAGGAGTAAAAAGAGTTATATATAGTGCTTCAAGTTCAGCTTACGGCGAAACACAGATATTCCCGACACCAGAAACAGCAGGTACAGATCCGATGTCTCCTTATGGATTACAAAAGTATATTGGAGAACAGTATTGTAGAATGTTCAGTTTAGTATATGGATTAGATACTGTAAACTTACGTTACTTTAATATCTATGGCCCTAGAATGAACTTTGAAGGAGCTTACAAGACAGTTATAGGAGTATTTGGCCAGCAGAAAGCATTAGGCAAACCTCTTACAATTACTAACGATGGAGAACAGAGTAGAGACTTCACTCATGTATACGATGCAGTAGATGCTAACATTAAAGCAGCTGAGTATGAAGGTCTTTTAAATGGAGAGGTGTTTAATATAGGTAATGGAAGAGATGTTAGTATTAACACTATAGCAAATCTAGTAGGAGGAGAGAAATTATACACCGGTACTGTTCTAGAACCTAAAAAGACATTTGCCGATAACAGTAAAGCCAAGCAAGTGTTAGGATGGCAACCTAAACATAATATAGAAGACTTCATACTAAACGGCTTAGATGAGGAAGTTAGTAAATTAAGTTTGTAAATAGCCCAGCAATGACTAAGATAACATTCGTAATACCTTCTAGAAATAATTTAGAGTTTCTTCAATTAGCTTATAAATCAATTAGAAATCTTAAAACTAAACATGAAGTCTTAGTATTAGATGATGCCTCTACAGATGGAACTGCTGAATGGATTAAATCACTTAATGACAAAGATCTTATCACACATGTTAATCCAGGTCCAGAAAGGATAGGAATTGTAGGAATGTTTGATAAAGGAATTGAGATGGCAAGAACAGAGATCATATTTGCCTTCCATGCCGATATGATTGCAGGCCCAAATCTAGATACAAATATCTTAAAGCATTTAAAAAGAGGAACAGTTGTAAGTGCTACTAGAATAGAACCTTCTCTTCATCCATCAGGACCGGAGAAGATTACTCAAGACTGGGGAGTAGAGGTAGAGGAGATAGATTTTACTAAAGTAATAGACTCCATAGGGCATTTTGAAAGTCAAAATAAAGATAAAACAACCGAAGGTATATTTGCCCCTTGGTGTATGTATAAGGAAGACTTTCTAGCAGTAGGAGGACATGATGAAGTATTTGCACCTCAATCAAAAGAAGACTCAGATCTATTTAACAGATTTGTATTGAACGGATATAAAGTTATTCAGGCCTGGGATGGATTAGTATATCATTTTACATCTAGAGGAAGTAGGTTTAATAAACATGCCGGAGGAGCTGCTGGACAGAATAGTCAAGAGTGGATCTATACAACTACTAAAAATGGTAGAGAATTTATTCGTAAGTGGGGGTCATTTATAAAGCATGATCCTTTAATGAAGCCAATTGTACCTCCAAAGTACAATGTAGGTTTTGTAATTAAAAATTGTAACTTAGAGATGTTAGAAGTGTTTGAACCTTGGTGCGATAGAGTATACATCGATGACACTATGCAGGTAATTACTCCACACTACATAGACAAAGAGCAGCCAAATACTAAATTTGATCTATCAAAAAGAATCTATACTATAGAATATAACGATCCTAAATTAGAAAATGATATCGTAGTAGAGTTTGATATGAAAAAGTTTGACCAACAATCATTTAATATTATTCAACAACTTCCAGAGATTATAAAAGAGAGCGGAGAAGTAGGAGAGTTTGAATTAGATGTATTTAAAATAACTATTAACTCTCTCACAGAGTATCAGAATGATCTGATAGTATGTAAAAACTAAACTATTTATATTAAAAACATATGAGCTTGATAAACGAAATAAAGGAGATGTTATCTGAAGTTACAAAAGTAAATTTCAAAGGAAACAAATTTGTACTTAAGATAGATGTAAATGAAGATCCAAATAAGAAAGGAATCAAAGTACAATTCCTTCCAACTACCTTCTCAGGAATGTCTAAACAACAACAAGACGATATCGCTATTGACTTAGGAGCTAAACTAAATCAAGGATTAGCACCTCTAGGGTTAACAGTAGAGAGAGACAGAGAGTTAAAGGATAAGACGATTGTAGGGTTCTTTATCTATATCGAATACTTAGACAAGATTATTATTAATGCTCTATCACAAGCAGCAAAAGAACCAGATACTAATATCTAATATAAAAAATATGGCAAAGTTTTGTTTTTATTCAAAAAGTAATCCTACACAAGAACCAGTAGGAGTAGTAGATGCGCTGACTAAAGAAGAAGCAATAAAATTCTTCTCATTGTCAAAACAGTTACCAGTAAACGATTTTTTAACAATTTTTGAAGTAAAGAATTACACGTATGGTACACAAGAAGGACTTAAGGAAAACACTAAACAGCTTCTTAAAGGCTAGTATTAGTATAAAGGAAAAGGATATGGCTAGAGAGGTAATCGAAAAGAAACTCTTCATAGAAAATATTATCCTTTTAAGAGAGATAGAGGATAGGAGAGACTTCATGGAAGAAGAGATCGGAGTAGATATGTCTATCTATGAAGAAAAGTTCCTACAAATAATAGAAAATCTATTTAAGATACACTTCAGCAAAGAACAATTTGCATTAATACAATACTACCTATACCAAGTACCTACAATAGACAACTGGGATGGAAAGATAGATCTCTCAGATGGAAAGAAAATGATTACAGTTGACTTTGAAACACCTGAGCAGGTTTGGAATGTAATAACTAGCTTAAAAGAAGTGAAGAAATAGTTGCTAGAACGAATCTTTATTCTTATATTTAGATATAATTATTAAACAAAAACGGTTATGATAGAGCAAATTAAGTGTACAAGATGTAAGAACGACATGCCTAAGCTACGATTGGACAACTACGGATATGATTTCTGTATTAATTGTTCAGATGTTAAACCTAAGGTAGGACGTATTAGAGTAGTGGGAGAAGGAGACTATACTGCTACGGAACTAGACGTATTGGATCAAGACACTGCAAGAAGACTTCAAGAGATGGAAAATACTTCAAGAGGAGTAAGAAATGTTCCACTAGAGATCCTAAACTTTGACGAAGATGAAATAACTGATGATGCAAAAGCATTAGACGCTGTTATTGAAAAGACTCTAGACGATGAATTAGAAATCGAAGAAGAGGAAGATGACTTAGAAGATCTAGAGGATATAGACGATCTAGAAGACGAAGATGAAGACTAAATGCCAGCAGCTAAATTTATATCTAAAGATGATTGTCTCAGAGCAATGGACAACACTAAAAGTAATAGAGGAGCAGCTCGATTTCTTCGTTGCAGCTTTGTCCATTATAAGAAGTATGCCAGAACTTATGTAAACGAAGAAGGAATAACTCTATGGGAGGTTCATAAGAATCCAGCCGGAATAGGTATTCCTAAATACCTTCCTAACAAAGGCAAGCAAGCACCTCTTAAGGAATTAATAGAAGGAAAGATCTCAGTAGCTTCTTTTGAGCCGGCTAAGATCAAACAGAGATTAATCTTTGAAGGGTACTTGAAAGAGGAATGCAATCGATGTGGCTTTCATGAAGAGAGAGTAACAGATCATAAAATACCTTTGATACTTCAATTCAAGGATAAGAATAAGGTCAACTACGAGCTTACTAATATTGAGCTTATGTGTTACAATTGTTCTTTCCTGTACTCGGTATCACCTATTACCGACAAGCAAGTAGCAGCAGCAGAGGATTCTGTAGACAGACAAGTAAGAGATTTTGATTGGGAGGTAGATGATGCAATGAAAGAGCATCTAGAATCATTAGGACTTTGGAATGAAGTACCAACAGATGGTTCACAATACATCTCAGAAAACTTTAAGAGGAATGAAAAAGAAGACTAAGCCTACCAGAGAAAGAATTGTAGCTAACAAGCTTGTAAAGCAATCAGAGCAAAATGAGAAGCTGAGAGAGAAGACAATTAGTAATTCTTTTTGGAAATTGTTTGGAAAATAGTTGCTAGAACGAATCTTTATTCTTATATTTAGGTATAAATAAAAAGATAAAGGTTATGGAAAGAGAAAATAATAAAGGAGGAGGATTAATACAAGGACTATTAGGACTTGTATTTGTATTCTTATTATTTGGAATATTCACAATGGTCTTTAGAGAGTTAAAAAGAGGTAGTATATTAATGTGGATATATGTAATAGTAGTAACTATCTACGTATCTATTTACGGATTATGTTAATTTAAAAAAAGGTTATGGCAGAAAAGACAGGCGCTACAGTCAAAAAGATTCACGATTTTAATACCTCAGGCGTATTAGAAGTATGTATTAAAGGAAATTGGTATAGAACTACTTGTAATGAATTCAGATCATTCGATGGTAATAGAAGAATAACTGAGCCTTTGAAGCAGCCAGGTATTGGAGAGAGCTTTAATGATATAGAATTTAGGACGTATGACTATAACGGTCCAGTTTATATCCTTCAGACTAACCTAGAAGTAATTAGAATGGATACAGAGACAATTGTAACTAATCCAAAAATGCCAGTCAATCAAAAATCAGAAGCAAATAGTAATCGTATATGAGAAAATTAGAAATAGAATCTTTAGAGCAATTAGAATCTATCTTTAGAGAAAGATCAGTCGATATGACAAATAATATCAGAGAAGGTATTGAGGAAGCTATGAAGGCTAAGAAGAAGACAGCTACCTTATTTGAAATAGTTATGGATGGAATGGATACTTCCTTTGAAATATCACTCTCAAAGAAAGAATGGATAATAGCTCTAGAGAATTGCTTGAAGCATTACAGCGAGTGGGAGATGGGAGATGAAGCAATTGATACTTATTTACTAATCAAAGAACTGAAAGCATGATAAAGCCTTATGTAAAAGTATTTGTATGTGAGAAGACTGGAATCAAGTCAACTTATACATATAACGGTGCAAGTATTGTAAATGGAATGATAAAAGCAGAGTTCGAATATCCTAAAGAATACTTGGATGACTTCGCTAAAAAGGAAAAGATTAAGAATAATCTTCCGAAAACAAAACAAATGTTCTTAAATCCTGCAACAGGAAAAGAAGTAGGATATTACAGAGCTAAGAACTTAGGCTTGGTAAAATAAATTAAAAAAAGTTACTAAAAAAGTTGCTATAACGAATCTTTGTTCGTATATTTAGGTATATTAATCAATTAAAACAATCAGTTATGTTATCAAAATTCACTACAGGTTTAGATTCTTACCTTACAAAAGATCAAGTAAAAGCTTTAGCACCAGTAGCATTTGCTACAGAGCCGACAAGTAATAAAGTAAGTAGTAAGTACTTGCATGTTAATACTGAGACTATCATCGATGACTTAGAAAAGTTAGGATGGTTGCCAGTAACAGCCTCTCAAAGAAAGGCTAGAAAGTCTGATAAGACTACAATTTTCTCAAAACATATGGTATCATTTCAGAATCCAGATCTTATGATCAAAGGTAAGAATGGTGATGATGCTTTTCCAAGAATCATTTTAACTAACTCTCATGATGGATTTAATTCATTCCAGTTTAGAGTTGGTATCTACAGGTTAGTATGCTCAAATGGATTGGTAGTAGCTGATGAGGAATTCTCAGCATTCAGAATCCGTCATAAAGGATATACCTTCGAAGAATTAAGAGGAGTAGTATCTCAAGCAGTAGCTGATCTTCCTAATAAAGTACAGATCTTAAATCAAATGCAGTTAAGAGAATTGACTCCTGCAGAGCAAAGACAATTGGCTATCGATGCAATGCAATTGAGAACTAATAGAATCGATGCTGAATGGGATGAAGAGACTATTCAAGATGTTTTAACTCCTACAAGAGATGCTGATAAAGGAAATGACCTTTGGAAAGTATTCAATGTAATCCAAGAGAAGATTACTCAAGGAGGATATTCAGCAGCCTTAACTGGTGCTAAAGTAAGAAAGGTTAGAAGAATTAAATCATTCGAGAAAGATCTAGAAGTTAATCAAAAGCTATTCAAATTAGCTACAGCATTGATCAACTAATGGATAGAGAGAAATATCTACAGATGAGAAGAACTGGCCAATATGACCTTGGCTGGTTCTATCAATACTACCTAGAGCATAAGGATAAGGATAAAATGACTCCTCCCTTTGAAATCTTTCAACAAGCCTTCAACATGTACTTCCAAATGAATGGAGGGTTCATCTTAGACCATATGGATAAGAAAATAGACGTAACAAAAATAGAGAACGAACAAGGAAACTTAATATACATAAATCTAAATGCAAAGTAAAGTAAAAACACCAAAAGAATTGATGGCAGACTTAAAAGGAAATTACATTCAAGTAATTAAAAAGAACGGAAAGACTCATGATAAACTCTACAAAGATCCTCAGAGAGCGATTAGAGGAGTAGGAGGAGTTGATAATGTAAAATACTTGAGAGAGGTTCTTAAAGAGCAAGTCAATTCAAGATACGTAGAAGTAGATTCATTAACCGGAACACCAGAAAACGAATTATAATTATGGAAAAATTAGGAATAGTATTAGCAGCATTTGGAATGCTAATTGTAGTAGCGATCTTTTTAGCATGGCCAACACAATGGCTTTGGAATAACGCTTTAGTAGGAGCAGCAGATGGATTCAATCCAATTGGCTTTTGGCAAGCATTAGGAATTAATATCCTATGTGGAATTTTATTTAGAAATACAAGCTCAAGTAAGTAAACTATATTAAAAATAAATGTAAAAAGGCTTGCTTATGTGAGCCTTTTTTCTTATCTTTAAGTATTAGAAACAAACAAATAAAGGTTATGAAAGTAGAAGATTTAAAAGCAGGTGATAAGTTTAAGATGAATGGACTATCAGTGAGCGGTAAGCAGACTAAGGTTAAATGCGAGATGATTCGATACAATGGAATGAATAAGTACATTGTAGTATGCCAGGGTATTAGTTTACTGGTAGATGGTACTGATGAAGTATTTGTATAACTAGAAGGTAAGAGCTATGACAGAAGAAGAGTTACAAGTACTGCTTGACGAGGAAGAGACTTACATCAACGAATGGAGAGATAGTCTAACGCAAGAGCAGATTGATTCGATCTAAAAACTTAGGGGAGGGGGCGCAAGACTACTCACCGAAGGTGTCACGCGCAATTTCTCCCAACCCTCCAGGTTGTAGGAGGTAAAAAAC
>Ga0304730_1000247_pt1 | contig 48066 bp, 39 predicted proteins | sample M_130628_MF_Meta_FD_190474 | JGI IMG/M metagenome (GOLD analysis project Ga0304730, IMG submission 190474) | Freshwater microbial communities from Lake Montjoie, Canada to study carbon cycling - M_130628_MF_MetaG (v2) (version 2) | ecosystem: Environmental > Aquatic > Freshwater > Lake | place...
CTTTATCTTTTTGGGTGATAACATTACCTGCATCATGTGTAGATAAGCGAATTTCAACTTTATTCCAACAATTTTTCCAGTCTGGATGATGATTCATTTTTTCTGATAGTAAGGCAACTTGGGCCATAAAACCAAATGCGATTGAAAAATTATCAAATTGGAAATGTGCCAAGAGCGCATTATTTTCTTCCTTCCAGTTATTCATAATATTGTTTTAATCAGGTAGCTGCTTTAATCCTTCCTCTAAATTAATAAACAATTGATTAATATGCTGTTCTTCGGTATGAATACTTGTAATACACGCCCTAAAATAGTCTTTTTCTTTTAGCTTTAGTATTGAAAACCAAGTATTTCCATGGTCAATAATTCTTTTGTGAAAGGCAGCTAATTCATCTGAAGAAAATCTTTCTATTTTTTCATGTGTAAAGACGACGACCCCTAAGGCACTGTTTACGGGTAGTTTCCATCCTCTTTTTAAAAGTCCTTTTGTGAGGTAATCAGCTAAATAGAGTTGCTTCTCAATATCCTCAGCCATATTTGATGCTCCTTTTACTCTAAAGGCCATATATACTTTTAAACCAATAAATCGTCGGGACCAAAGTAAGCTATTTTGATAAGGATCATTATTATTTTGTGAAGGCATATAATGGGCTTCTGTTTGAAAAGTTTTATATACCGTTTCTGCATATTTACAAAAAAACATCCCTGCTCCCATCGGAACACTTAACCATTTATGTGCATCGGCAGTGACCGAATCAGCAAGTTCGATACCTTGTAATTGATTAGCGATAACAGGTGAAATGATGGCTCCACCGGCCCATGCTGCATCTACATGGAGCCACATTTCCTCCTTTTTAGCTATTTCTGAAAGTTCCATAAGAGGATCTATACTTCCAATGGGTGTAGAACCAGCGGTCCCAACGATAAGAAATGGATAATATCCATGATCCCTGTCTATTTTTATTTGGTTTTTAAGGGCAGAAATGTTTAACGAAAAATCTTCATTTAGGGGGATTTTAAATACTGCGGAAGTTCCTAAGCCTGCATTTTTTGCAATTTTGTCAAAGGAATTATGAGCTAACATGGATACATAAAATCTAGGCTTAGCTTTTAATCCTATAAGACCTTCGGTTAAATATTCAGGAAAATGATGGGTTAAGGCACATAAGACGCCTGTGAAATTGGCATCGGATCCGCCAGAGGTGAAATGACCTGTTGTATGAGAAGGCCAGTTCATTTTTTCTATATAAAATTGAATGAGTAATTTTTCAACTTCATTTGAAAATTGGGCATGACTATATGCAGCCATTTGGGGATTAAAAAGGGCTGTGAGATAATCGCCAACAACGGCTGAAAAGGAGGTGGCGGGATTAAATAAACCAAAATATCCCGGATGAGGTACATGGATATTGCCTTCCTGCAACCAAGGAAGTATATCTTCAAGGGTATTCTCAATATTCTCCCCATGCACTAAATCCTTACTTTCTAAGTAGTTTTTTATCTCCGCAACCGTTCTTTTTGGAACAATGGATAATTTAGACAGACCAGAATAATAATTTTCTGTTACCGTTTGAAGTTTTGAAAAAATAGATTCCATACCTTACACTTTTAAATGCTAAGGTATATAAATATGTCTTTATTAAAAAAGTTGGCTGGAGAAACAGCTATTTATGGCTTAAGTAGTATTTTAGGTCGTTTGCTCAATTATGTTCTATTAACACCCTATCTAACCAGGGTTTTTAGCACAGAATCTTATGGTATAATATCTGACGTTTATGTTTACGTCGCTCTATTGATGGTCATTTTCACCTATAGAATGGAAACAGCATTTTTTAGGTATGCCAGTCGTTCGGAAACAAAAGATAATACTTTTGAAACTGCCATGGTGATGCTATTGGGTAGTACGCTCATCCTAGTGTCCATCCTTACGTATTTTGTTCCTCAACTGGCAAGTCTTACCAGCTATCAAAGTAATCCGGAATACTTGTATATTTTTATTGGGGTTTTAGCTTTAGATACTTTAGTGGCTATCCCATTTGCTCGATTAAGATTACATAACAGACCCTGGCGATTTGCAGGACTTAAAATGTTAAATATTCTGATCAATATCGGTTTTTTATTCTTTTTCCTGGAGGTATGTCCTTATTTAATCAACAAGGGTTTTCATTCGTTAACCGCAATTTATAAGGAAGAATTTCGTATTGGGTATGTTTTTTTAGCTAACTTATTGGCTAGTCTGATCATTTTTATTCCCTTTTTAACTGCTTTTAAAAATTTAAAAACAGGATTTGATAAACTTTTAGCTGGAAAAATGATCAGGTATGCAGCACCCTTGGTCATTTCAGCTATGGCTGCCATCATCAATCAATTTATTGGAACGCCGATGTTAAAATATCTCGGGCCAGGGACTATTTCTCAAAATTTAAGTGATGTAGGTATATTTAATGCTGCAGCTAAAATTGCCGTTTTGATGGGCTTATTTGCACAGGCTTTTAATTTTGCAGCTGAACCATTTTTCTTCAGGAATTCACAAAAAGATGGTTTTAATGAGCAGATGTATGGCCAGGTAGCCAGAGCATTTACATTGGTGGGAAGTATCGTTTTTTTGGGCATTCTTAGTTTTATGGATCTTATTGGATTGTTTATCGGACCCGATTTCAGGGGTGGTCTGTATATTCTACCTTTTTTACTAATGGCTTCTTTATTTTTAGGACTCTTTTATAGTTTTTCTATGTGGTTTAAACAGAAAGATATGACTTATATTGTGGGAAGAATATCATTCGGTGGAACCATAATTACTATCTCTTTAAATATAGTTTTAATACCTCGCTTCGGAATGATAGGGCCAGCAATAGCTGCATTTGCCTGTTATTTTTTCATGACAGCGGCAGCTTATATCGAAGGAAAAAAACATTTTCCAATGACTTTTCCCATTGAAAAAATGTTAATTTACTTAGGTGTAGCTGTATTAGGATATGTAGCAATAACATTAATACCCGCTTTTTTGCCAGACGAGGTGATTTATCGCATTTTGGTCGGTGGAATCATTTTTTCTTTATACCTTTTGTTTTTATTCATTTTAGAAAGAAAGGAGTTGCTGGAATGGATAAAACAGACGAGAAATTAATACGAAATATATGGAATACGCAGTAGTAACAGGAGGAAGTCAAGGTATTGGTCGCGCTATCGCACGAGAACTTGCTGGAAGAGGTTATGGTATTTTTATTGCCGCTCTTGATAATTCATTTTTAAACGATACAGCATCGGAACTGGCAGATACCTTTAAAATACCAGTCATCAAATTTCCAATCGATTTAACTCAGGAAAATGCAGCTATTCTTATTAAAAATAAAATAGAGGAAGAGGGGATTTCCCTAAAATTTTTAATTAATAATGCAGGATTTGGCAGAGGAGATTTTTTTGAAAATATACCCTTAGAAACCTATCAAATGATGATGGGACTTAATAATCGGGTCATGGTTGAACTTTGCTATCATTTACTTCCACTTTTGAAAAATAATAAATCTGCCTATATCTTAAATTTGGGGAGTATGGAAAGTTTTTTACCTATGCCTGTAAAAGCTATTTATACCGCATCAAAGCATTTTGTGCTCGCTTTTTCCTTAGCCTTAGGCACAGAATTAAAGGGAACAGGGGTCTCTGTCTCTATCCTTTGCCCTGGACCCGTAGTCACCAATGAGGATGGATTGAGAAGAATTCAAAATAATGGGGCAAGAGCCAGGCTTGTTGTTATGATGCCCGAAGAGGTAGCTCCGATCGCTGTAAATGGCTTGTTAGCAGGGAAAAAGGTTATCGTTCCTGGTAAAATAAATAAGTTGATTCTTTTTATGAATAAGATACTACCACTTTCCTTGAGAATGAAATTACTCAAGAAAATTGGATTTAGTTTTCTTCCAAAAGAAAGTCTGGAAGATGAAAGATTTAAAAATCAGGTTTAAAAAAGTCGTCAATTTTACAAAATTCGCAACATAAGTTCCATAATTTTTCTGAATCGTCTACTTTATAAGTGTCAGATGAGGAGGGTTTTGGTTTGCATTTGTCCCAATACAGGCCACTTTGGTCTTGTATGTTTGGATCAGAAGCTAAAAATATTTGCGTTTGAGCACCTACATCTGGCGTTACTCCTCCGCTACGTCTTAATTTCCAGGCTAATGCATGCAACCAATTCGTTTTCTTTACGCCAATATCTGTTTTAACTAAGCCTGGTTGAACGGCAAAGGTAGCTAAATGTTCAACTGGTTTACGCCGGTTCAACTCATACATGAAATGTATATTCGCTAATTTTGACTGGGCATAAGCTCTAAGACCATGATAATTCTTGCTTAAATGAATATCTTCAAAATTGATCTTTCCTTTAAAGTGGGAATCCGAAGCAACGCTGACAACACGGGGAGCTTCAGCCAGAATTAAATTTGGATAAAGAGCATGTGTGAGTAAAAAATAAGCTAAATGGTTGACAGCGAACATAGATTCAACCTTATCTTCTGTAAAAGTAAGTTCCGATATCCAGGTTCCTGCATTATTTACTAAAACATCAATGACAGGAAATTGCTTTCTAACTTCAATGGCTACCTGGCGAATATTTTGTTGAGATTCAAGTAAAATAGGTATTACCTGAAGTTTAGCTGAGGGATATTCCGCTTTAATTTTATTAGCCGCCTGGGTTCCCTTTTCGAGAGAACGACAAAGCATTATTACATTGGCATCCATTTTAGCTAATGCCCGGGCTGTTTCATAGCCTAAACCAGAATTGGCACCTGTGATGACAATATTTTTATTTTCCATTATTTATTACTTATTTGCCGTATGACTTGTTTGTGTAAAATAGGGGCAGGGGTGATTTTGAGAGGTTTTAATTGACGGTCCAGAAGTTCTATTTCTGATTCATTGACAATCAGGAAGTACTGTATATTTGAGGTGTCTGCCTCAAGACCATAAATAAGAGCTTGAGGATCAATTTCATTTCCTTGAATAAAACTTAAAGCACCACTATCAATAGTCGTGGTGTAATCATTTTCGTTAGCATAAATTTTTTGCTTTCTTTTATAATGGAACCTTTGTAAATCAAAATAAAGATAGGTGGATATCAATTTACAATTTCCACAAGGCAAATTACCTTCAAAGGCAATTTCATTTTCTACAGGTATGGCTTTATCTTGGAAAAGAAAGGTGAACTCCTTATCATTTAAAGATTTACTTTTATTACTTTCATTTTCTTTTTTGCATTGCATTAAAAAGAAAGGTAATATAAAGGAAAACAAAATACATGTAATTTTCTCCAGGCTCAAATCAAAAACTTTATTCGCAAAAGTAAAAGTTTTTTTGAATCTGCCAAGCGATATTATGAAAAAGAGCAAATTTGTTATTGCTTGTAAAGCCTTTTGACAGCAAGATTGACATTATTAGTCCCAACAATTTGAACTAAATACATGCCTCTGGGTAAGTTTTCCAGAGAGTATCTGGCATCAGTAGTTATTTCGGAAAATTCTCTTACCCGTCCACCGACCATGTTATAAAGTATTATTTTGGTGACGCCTGTCGCATCACTTATACTGATGAAATGAGTGGCTGGATTGGGGAAGACATCAATATTAATGCGAATTTCTTTGCGTAAATTTTCATTTCCCCAAGAAGTACGTGCCGATGTCTGTGCTTCGAGAGAAACTCCCTGCAACATCAACAAGACTAAAAGGGTTAAAAATAAACGCATCACATTTTTATTTTCTTAATAAATGTAAATGTACATGAATTCGTTCCATGTCGCAAATAAATATTGTTCAAAATGTAAATTAATATTTATTTTTTTTTCAGCGTCGAAAATTAGAATAGCCTTTTTGGTTTGATGTAAATTTTATCTCATAAAAAAGAAAAGGAGCTAAAGTGCGCTTATCTTTGACAGCTAAAAACAATCCGCTTGAGAGCAAAAAAATCATTTGGGCAACATTTTTTACATAGGGAAGACATTGCTTCAGCCATCGCAGGAGCTTTAAAACAGGTAGGGGAAGTGCCAAGAATTTTAGAAATTGGTCCAGGAAAGGGGATGTTAACAAAATATTTAAAAAATATCCCCGCCGATTTTAAAATGGTTGAAGCAGATGAGGATATGATCTCATTTTTAAGAAAAAATTATCCCACCTGGGCTAATGATATCATTGAAGGAGATTTTTTAAGCCTTAATCTGTCTCAGATATTTGATGGAAAATCATTCCTTATGATTGGAAATTTTCCCTATAATATTTCTTCTCAAATTGTTTTTCGCTTGATTCAGTATAGAGCGCAGATTCCTGAATTAGTTGGGATGTTTCAAAAGGAAATGGCAGTGAGAATCGTTTCTAAGCCTGGTTCCAAAGACTATGGTATTATAAGTGTTCTTACCCAGGCTTATTATACAGGTGAATTATTGTTTGATGTGGACAGATCTAGTTTCAAACCACCTCCTAAAGTTCAATCTGCCGTCATTCGATTGGAGAGAAAACCTGAGTTAACACTCGATTGTAATGAGAGTCTTTTTAAATCGGTCGTTAAGCAAGCTTTTAATCAAAGAAGAAAAATGTTGAGAAATTCACTTAAATCGCTTTTCCCAAATGCTGATTTAATGACGGATACTTTCTTTAATCAACGGCCTGAAGATTTAAGCCTGGATGATTATATTAAGCTTACTAAACAAATTGAATCATTAAGAATTGATTCGGCAGATTAATTACCCTTATCTTTGTATTTTATTCATGAAAATGTAAAATGTTATGAGTCTGGAAGAAAAAATAATGGAAGATCTTAAGATAGCCATGAAGGCGCAAGATAAAGCGTCTATGCGTGGATTGAGGGCAGTAAAAAGTGCTTTACTTTTACTGAAAACAGATGGATCAGGAAAAGAAATTACCCCTGAAAGAGAGATTCAATTGTTACAAAAATTAGTAAAGCAGCGAAGAGAATCTATTGCCATTTTTGAAAAAGAAAACAGAACTGATCTTGCTGAGGTAGAAAAGGAAGAGGTTGCAGTGATAGAAAAATATCTGCCCGAAGCGCTTTCAGCAGAAGATTTGGAAAAACTTGTTAAAGAAATTATTTCATCGTCAGGTGCCTCCTCTATGAAAGATATGGGAAAAGTAATTGGCTTGGCTTCCAAAGAATTAGCCGGAAAAGCTGATGGCAGGGCTATTTCAGAAATGGTGAAAAAGTGTTTAGCAGAATTATAATCCTCAATGCATTAAAATGATGATGGAATTAACTTTTTTAAAGGAACTTGGACTGAAAGACCAAAACGCTGGAACTTCAACAGGCTTATCTTTTTCAAATGATTCAAACCAATATATTGATTCATTTTCTCCCGTTGATGGTTCGCTGTTAGGAAGGGTTTCTATTACAACGGAAAAAGAATTTAATAAAGTTTTAGATAAAGCCTCTGCTGCTTTTTTGGACTGGCGTACTATTCCAGCACCTAAAAGAGGAGAAGTGGTTCGTCAATATGGAAATGTGCTGAGAAAGCATAAAGATGCTCTTGGAAAACTTGTTTCTGCTGAAATGGGGAAAAGTTTACAGGAGGGTTACGGGGAAGTACAGGAAATGATCGATATATGTGATTTCGCCGTTGGACTTTCACGTCAACTCTATGGATTAACAATGCATTCAGAAAGACCCGGGCATAGAATGTACGAACAATGGCATCCGATGGGTATCGTTGGCGTAATTTCTGCCTTTAATTTCCCTGTCGCTGTCTGGTCCTGGAATGCAATGATTGCCCTTGTTTGTGGTGATGTGGTTGTTTGGAAACCTTCAGAGAAAACGCCGCTTTGTGCCGTTGCCTGTCATCTGCTGCTGGAAAATGTGTTACGTGAAAATGCAGTCCCAGAAGGGGTTTGTAATCTGGTCACTGGCAACTATACCATAGGCGAATGGCTCACTTCAGATGAAAGAGTACCCTTGGTTTCTGCCACCGGAAGTACCAGGATGGGTAAAATAGTTGCTACAAAGATGGCCGCCCGATTGGGAAGAACGATTTTGGAATTAGGAGGTAATAATGCTATTATTGTTACGCCAAGTGCTGACTTGAACCTTGTTCTTACCGGTGCCTTGTTTGGAGCGGTTGGAACAGCTGGTCAACGTTGTACTTCTACCCGAAGATTAATTGTACATGAATCTATATTTGACGCAGTTAAAGAAAAATTAACCCGCGCCTATGCTCAGTTAAGAATTGGAAATCCATTGGATTCTAATATCCATGTTGGTCCATTAATTGATAAAGATGCCGTAGCAAATTACCTGGAAGCGATTCGTCAGATTTCCTTGCAAGGGGGTACTTTACTCGTTGAAGGAGGCGTTCTCTCTGGGGATGCTTATGCGAGTGGGTGTTATGTGAAACCTTGTATTGCTGTAGCGCATCCTGATATGGAAGTGGTTAAAAAGGAAACTTTCGCGCCTATTTTGTATCTCATGTCTTATAAAACCATTGAAGAAGCAATTGCCATTCAAAACAAGGTGCCACAAGGCCTTTCCAGTGCTATCATGACCAATGATTTACGAGAGTCGGAGTTATTTCTCTCCGCAAATGGTTCAGATTGTGGTATTGCCAATGTTAATATTGGGACAAGTGGCGCTGAAATAGGAGGTGCATTTGGAGGAGAAAAAGAAACGGGCGGGGGCAGAGAAAGTGGTTCCGATGCCTGGAAAGCTTATATGCGTCGTCAGACAAATACGATAAACTATGGAAAAACGCTTCCATTGGCACAAGGCATTCAGTTTGATCTCTGATTAGCTATTTTCTGAATATTTCTATCAAATCGACAGAGGTTTCAACATCCCAGTTAGCTTTAATTTCCTCAATGGGAATTAAAGCTATCTTTTCGGGTTGTCGGTGATTCAGTAAATTTCCAGTGTCCCAGGTCCCATTATTATTTTCATCTTTTATCACCTTTAAGGTGTATTTTCCTGGTTGTAAAAGCTTTAAAGAAAAATCTTCCGGGCTCTTTCCATGAATTTGATTGTCATAATAAATGCGCTGAGATTCATCTATAATTTGAACTACATAGTGCATAGTTGAATCTATGGCTGAAATTTTTACAGCTAAATTTCCATAGTCTTCTGTCTTACCAATACTCACTGTAAACTTTAAACTATCCGTTGTTTTACCGTAGATGTCTTTAAAAGTTCCAGGGGGTATATTTAGCTTATAGGTATTTCCTTCTTGCCAACGTCCATATAGAGATATTTTCCGGGGATTAATACTGTCCTGATCAAAATATAAGGTGTCTGACAGAGGTATGCTATCTTTTATCTGGATGATTTTTGAAGCGTCAGCGGAAAATATAGGTCTCGACAATGATATTTGTATCGGTTCTCCAGGTTTAATGGCAGATATGTTCGTGCCACTTTCAGGCATATTTTCCAAACTTAAATTTCCTAAATTTGGAACCTGAGCAGAGGTTGGAGCATTAAATTTTATGGTGTCGAATGAATTTATGCCACTTTGAAGACTTATTTGCCAAGGTTTCTTAACTAAAGCCGGATTAAACCAAAGTTTTAGGGTGTCCTTAATGCTCTCTCTGTAAAGCTGAGGCGTCAAGGAATCGGTTAAAATAAGTATATTATCAGGCGCTTGATTATAAAGGGCTTTAATTATGCCATAACTTTTTACATCAGTGGAATTAAGACGTACCAATGGTTTTTCTTGAAAAATCTGAAGAACCAGAGAATCAGATAGCGTATTTGTTAAAAAGAGGAGCGAATCAGGGAAGCCAATACGTTCATTGGCAAGATCAAATTTGTAATTGAAATTTACATCTTCTAAGGCAAATAATGAAAAAGTATCACTCCGCACATTCTCCATAGTAAATCTGCCATCCTTATCCGTTAAACTTAGGTAAAGTGGCTTTTGGGTTCTAACCACGGAGTCTTGTTTAGAGGCATAAAGCATGACTCTTATTTTTTCTAACGACTTTCCATCTGTTGCATCAATCACTTTTCCTGACAGGGAGAGTGAATCAATAAAATCACCTGTTGAAAAAACGAAGCGCAACTTTTCAGCTGGATTTTTTTCAGTAAGATCCTTAACTGATTCTCCAAAATTGAAGGTATAGGTGACATTTTCCCGAAGGGTTTCCCGCTCATCCCAGGCAATAATGACACTCTTTTTTTTAATATATATTTCGGGTTTAAACTGTAAGGGTGGGGATATAATCACTTGATTAAAAACATCTTCCAGCATTACCCACTCATTAAAAGTGAGCGAAATATCCTGCTTTAAAAACTTAGTTTGAAAATTAGGAGTACTTAAAGCGGTATCAATAACAGGTGGATTTTCGTCTCTTGGACCACCTGTCGGCGTTGATGGCGTTGCACAAGAAAAAAATAGTATTTGTAACAACAGGCATGAAATACCTAAGGGCCAGAAACGAATCATTTCCAATTTTTAAACAAATATAAGACAGGAAAGTATCTTTATTTGAATTAAAATCCAAAGATGTTCTTTGCCGACAAGAGAATAATAACGCAACCGACGGTAATAAGCAAGAACCTTTGGCTAACTATTTTTGCCATCCATGCTCCTAAAGGTGCCGCCAGAACACCACCAATGATCAAGCCAAGGATAATTGACCAGCCAGTGATGCCTATAAAAAGCGTGAAAACACCTGATGCGGCAACTGCAACAAGAAATTCCGCCGCGTTGACCGTTCCTATAGTAGTCCTTGGAGTATTTCCCCTGCTCAATAGCGTGGTGGTGACAATAGGACCCCAGCCGCCGCCGCCGCTTGAATCCGCAAACCCTCCTATAAATCCAAGAATGGGAAGGTGTACGCTTTTTTTCTCAACTACTTTGTTCCTAATTCCTTTTATCAATACCACGGAGCCCATGATCAGCAAATAAAATGAAATATAAGGTTTCAGCGCATTTCCATCAAAATAAGAGACTATAGTGGCGCCTAAAAGGGCACCTATAATGCCTGGAATGGCCAGTTTTTTAAATAGTTCCTTGTCAACATTTCCAAATCGCCAATGTGAAAATCCTGATACTGCGGTAGTAAATATTTCTGCGAGGTGAACGCTGGCACTGGCTATGGCCGGGCTAACGCCTGTTGTTAAAAGGAAAGTGGTTGAACTTATACCATAAGCCATGCCTAGGGCTCCGTCAATGAGTTGTGCAATAAATCCAGCTGCCAGCCAGATAAAAAATTTTGTGTCAACATATTGCTGTAAATATACTTTTGCAGCATTTTCCCCAATTGGCAACCATAAAAAAAGAAAAAAACTTAAAATAATAAGGAATAATGTGATATAAAAAAGGATAAAATAAATAGGAGTATTCTTTTCAGCAGGCAGTCTGAGCGCTTTCATTTTTTAGTTTTAATGATGAACTACTGCAAAGGTAAAAATTCTATTAAATAAGTAGGGTATTTTACAATATATCTGAAACTGTTTTTTGCAACATCAGTTTTAACGTTTGATCGCGGATTTGAAGAAAAACCCGATTTAAACCGCAGGCTGTTTCGTCAGGGCAATCTTTGCATTTTTCATAAAATTTTAGAGAAACACAAGGAAGCAGGGCAATTGCACCGTCAAAGAGCCTGTATATTTCACCCAGTAGGATAGTTTCAGGTGATTTCACTAAATAATAACCACCTCCAGCACCTTGTTTGCTATTGACAAATCCAGCTTTTTTTAAATCTAATAAAATAAGTTCTAAAAACTTTCTTGGAATATTTTCAACTCGGGCAATTTCAGCCGTCTGACAATGTTTGTCTGGAAAATGCTTAGCAAGATGTGTAAGGGCCTTAAAAGCATATTTACATTTTTTGGACATCATAATTTATAAGCTTCAAAAGGTGACAGTCGACAGAAAGCAACATTTTAATGGATACGATAGTTTTTGACAGATGAAAGGTAAAAAAAAGAATACTTGTGAATCAATTTAGCCTTAAAAATAATCAAATAATAGGAATAAAACCTAAATATAAATTCCTTAAATATATGCGGAATGCCTCATTCTTTCATAATTTTGCTATCTTTAAAATACTTAAGTTCAATTAACTGCTATTTATCAATGAATACATTCCAAAAAGAATTTTTACATAAGGGAAAAACAATAAGCTTTACCCTTTTATCTCTCCTTGTTTTTAGTGCATGCGAAAAAGAAGCGAAACCTGGAATGGGCGGCGGTCCTGGAAAAGGAAAAGATATGCCTCCAAGCGTTGTGGATTACACGATTGCAACAGGGCAGGAATTAACGATGAGCATCTTAGCAACTGGAAATCTACTGGCTAACGAAACGGTAGAAATAAGGCCTGAACGTGCAGGCAGGTTGGAAAAAATTTATTTTAAAGAAGGGGGCTCGGTGGTCAAAGGTGCTTTATTAGCAGAACTTGACAGGGATGATTTAGAAGCGCAACTCGCGAAGTTGAAGGTCAATGAGCAATTTGCAGATCGGGAATTAAAAAGAGCAAAATCTTTGTTAGATATTGATGGTATTACCCAGGAAGAATATGACCGGCTGGGCACCAATTTGAACCTGGTGAAAGCAGACATAAGGGTAACGGAAGTGGGTATTGAAAAAACCAAAATATTTGCTCCTTTTTCTGGAAAGGTCGGATTAAGACAACTGAGTGAAGGAGCCTTTGTGTCAAATGCAGACCGTTTAGTGTCTTTGCAACAAACGAACCCTATCAAATTAGAATTCGATGTGCCTGAAAGAGAGGCAAGGGATTTAAAAAATGGGCAACTAATTACTTTCACCGTGGAGGGCCTTAAACAAACCTTTAAAGCCACGGTATATGCCCTGTCTTCTGTTATAAATCAAAGTACCAGAACATTGACCATTCGGGCAACTTGTCCTAATGGAGAAGGTTTATTGCAACCAGGTAACTTTGCCAGGGTTTCTTTGGTAATAAATAAAATGCAAAATGCCATTTTAGTGCCTACAGACGCTATTATTCCTGTTTTGGAAGGGCAGCAATTATTTCTTATTAAAGATGGAAAAGTGGTGCCAGTGCTGGTTGAAACTGGATCTCGGAAAAATAATAAAATAGCAATCACTGGAGGTATTTCTATCGGCGACACCATCCTTTTGAGCGGTTTATTGGCTGTAAAACCAGGTGATATGGTTATCCCCGGTAATTTTATTGATTTAGTTAAAATGGATAAATAATGACATTTTCATCTTTAAGTATAAATCGCCCCGTTTTAGCCAGTGTAATCTCTATCGTTATTGTTCTATTTGGCGTTATTGGTTACACCTATCTGGGTATACGAGAGTATCCCAGTATTGATCCTCCGGTCATTTCGGTGAGTACCAGTTATACCGGTGCAAATGCCGATGTAATAGAATCTCAAATTACAGAACCTCTCGAAGAAAGTATTAATGGTATTTCGGGCATTCGCTCTTTGTCGAGTGTAAGCACTCAGGGAAGAAGTAGTATTACCGTTGAATTTGAAGTAGGTCTTGATCTGGAAGCTGCGGCAAATGATGTGCGAGACAAGGTTTCTCAGGCACAACGTTCATTGCCTGTCGATACCGATCCTCCTATTGTAAGTAAATCTGACGCAGGCTCTTCTAATATCATGACAGTTACCGTGCAGAGTTCAAAAAGGGATTTACTCTTTCTAAGTGAGTATGCAAATAATGTATTAAAAGAAAGATTACAAACAATTCCTGGCGTTTCTAATATACGTATTTGGGGTGAAAAGAGATTTGCGATTCGAATCAAAATGGATCCAGCCCGACTTTCTGCTTATTCTTTAACTCCCCTAGATGTAAGAAATGCACTTCAAAGACAAAATTTAGAGCTTCCAGCTGGTAAAATTGAAGGAAATAGAACAGAATTGACTATTCGCGCTCAAGGCCGCTTATATACACCAGAGGAATTTGGTAAAATTGTGCTAATAGAACAAAATGGTATTATTGTTCAGGTTAAAGATATTGCAGATGTTGTGTTAGAGGCACAAAATACCAGAACTATAATGAGGGGTAATGATGGTAAACCGCAGGTTGGTGTTGCCCTTACTCCTTTACCTGGAGCTAATTATATTGAAATTGCTGACGAAGTTTATCGTCGGGTAGAAGCGATTAAAAAGGATAAACCTGAGGACATTATCCTGGATTATGCATTTGATAGTACTAAACCTATACGAAGAGCAATTTCAGAGGTACAGGAAACAATCCTTATAGCCTTTGTACTTGTTGTTTTGGTTATCTTTTTCTTTTTAAGAGACTGGCGTACGACGATTATTCCTGTTGTGGCTATTCCAATATCTCTCATTGGAGCCTTCTTTATCATGTATCTTTTTAATTTTTCTATAAATATTTTAACTTTATTAGGTATCGTTCTTGCCACAGGTCTGGTGGTAGATGACGCCATAGTCATGCTGGAAAATATTTACCGAAGGGTTGAAGAGGGAGAAACTCCCATGGAAGCTGCTCATAAGGGTTCGGAGGAAATTTTCTTCGCTATTGTAGCTACTTCTGTTACCCTAGTTGTCGTGTTCTTACCTATTGTTTTCCTTCAGGGTCTGACGGGTAGACTTTTTAGGGAATTCGGTATTGTTGTCGCAGGTTCCATTATCATTTCAGCTATCGTTTCTCTTTCTTTGACTCCTATGATGGCTTCCCGTATTTTGAAGAAAAATGATAAACACGGGTTTTTATTTAATTTCATAGGAAAGGGTCTGGATAATCTGACTAAAACATATAATCAATTGCTGACTAAATTTATGAAAGTCAGATTTTTAGCTATTCTGATTGTTCTGGCTTGTATGGGAGGAATTTATAGATTAATTCAGATACTTCCTTCAGAGTTAGCTCCCATGGAAGATAAAAGTGGTTTACGTGTTTTTGCAACTGCACCAGAAGGAACTTCTTATGAAATCATGGATAAATACATGGAGGAGGTGCTAAAACTAGTGGATACCTTACCTGAAAAAGCAGCGGTTATTGCAGTAACTGCACCTGGTTTTGGCGGTGCCGGTGCCTTAAATAGTGGATTTATTTCCCTTTCTTTAATACCTCCTGCAGAAAGAACAAGAAGTCAGGATGATATTGCAAAAAGTTTAATGCCTTATTTAAATCGTCTAAATTATGCAAAATCAATTGTTTCCCAGGAACAAACGATTAGTGTGGGTAGAAGTTTCAGAAGTTTACCTGTCCAATATGTGATTCAGGCTCAAACTTTTGAAAAATTAAAAAGCATTATTCCTGTTTTTATGGAGGAAGTTTCGAAACATCCTGCATTTGCTGTTAATGATCTGGATTTAAAATTTAATAAACCTGAAATTAGAGTAGATATTGACAGAGAAAGAGCTCAGGAATTAGGCGTATCCGTTAGAGATGTCGCTGAATCACTGCAACTTTATTTTAGCGGTCAACGATACGGTTATTTTCTTAAAAATGGCAAACAATATGAGGTCATTGGCGAAGCAGACCGTGGTTATCGGGATGATCCCTCTGATTTATCCTCTCTTTATGTTAGAAATAACAGAGGAGAATTAATACCTATTAGTAATGTGGTTCGTTTGAAAGAGGAGTCAAGTCCGCCCCAGCTGTACCATTACAACAGGTATCTTTCTGCAACGGTTTCAGCTGCATTGGCTGAAGGATATACGATAGGTCAAGGTATTGAAGCGATGGATGAGATTGCTAAAAAGGTATTGGATGAATCCTATCAAACAGCATTGGCAGGGGTATCTAAAGATTTTAGGGAAAGCTCAAGTGGCCTTTATTTTGCCTTCTTATTGGCTTTGGCGCTTATATATCTTGCATTGGCTGCTCAGTTTGAGAGCTTTTTAGATCCACTGATCATTATGATTACCGTTCCCCTCGCACTTGTTGGTGCCCTTTGGGCTTTAAATATTTTTGATCATACCTTGAATATTTTTAGCGAAATTGGTATTATCGTTTTAGTTGGCATTGTAACCAAAAATGGAATCCTTATTGTTGAATTTGCCAATCAAAAAATGGAAGAAGGAATGGATTCTTTTGAGGCAGCCATTTTTGCAGCTACCCAAAGAATGAGACCCATCTTAATGACTAGTATTGCGACTGTATTGGGCGTTTTACCTATTGCCGTTGCCTTTGGTGCAGCAGCTACTTCCAGAATACCAATGGGTGTAGCCATTATTGGTGGATTATTATTTTCATTGGTTTTAACTTTATTTGTGATTCCAGCAATCTATACATTTTTTAATCGTAAGCATAAAAAAGAACTACCGGCATGATTTACTATTTCCGAATGGCTATATTTTGCCTATTTATCTCGCCTGTTATTGCACAGGAGGCTTTAATTCTATCTCCTGAATCAGCGGTAAAAATAGGTTTAGAAAAAAATTACGGTATTCAGATTCTTAGAAATAACGAACGAATAACTGAATTAAATAACACTCCTGGCCGTGCCGGACTATTGCCAACCGTTGGATTCAATAGTCTTGCAAACTATGCAAGTAATAATACAGAGCAAAAATTTTTCAACGGGGAAGTGCGCGCTGGAAATGGAGCGGGTAACCTGACGACCAGAATGGGACTGGAAGCGAACTGGACTGCCTTTGATGGTTTTAATATGTTCATTGAACGCGATCGCCTTGCTCTGATGGAAAAGATGAGCCGCGCTGAAACTACCGGTCAAATGCAAACCCTCGCAGCAGGAATTTTAGCCGCCTACTATAGATTGGTAGAACTGGAAAGGTCAACAGAAAACCTAAGATACGCTGTTACCCTAGACCGTGATATTCTTGATTTAGTGAAAAATAAGAAAAAAATTGGTACGGCAAATGGTCTTGAAGTACTCCAGTCTCAAACACGCCTAAATAGTGATTCAGCAAGATTGGTGCTTTTGCAAAATGATATTTCCAGGTCTAGAATGAATTTCAATATTTTGTTAAATATCGAACCTAATTCGCCTTTTGTGCTGGACACGAGTTTTAGAAATGCCGTTTTACCTTCTTTAGATGAATTAATATTAAGAACCCGCCAAAATCATCCTGATTTACTCCTTACCAAATTGCAGAAAGAACAGGCGGCTTTACGATTGGAAACGGTTAAAAGTAGTTTTTGGCCAGTTGTTACCTTGCAGGCTGCCTATAATATGGCTTTCTCCCGCTCTGAAGTAGGATTTTTGCTTTCAAACAGGTCAAATGGTCCTTTTATCGGACTTACCCTAAGATATACCATTTATGATGGCCAAAATAGGAAGAACGATAGGGAAATAGCCCTTGTTCAAATGGAAAATGCTGCACTCAGAGAAACTGATTTGTTGACTATTCTGGAAGGAAGAATTAAAACTAAATGGTCTGATTATGCTGCGCTTTCCAGCCTGATTGCGATGGAGCAGGAAAATTTGAATGCCTCCAGGCAACAATCAGCTTTGGCTCGTGAATTATATAGGTTGGGAAAAACGACCAATTTTGAAGTTAGAGAGTCTATTTTACAGGAAATTCAAGCCCTCGACAGAGTTATAAATGCACAGGCAAGAGTAAAACAAGTCGAAATTGAAATCTTTAATGATGCAGGGATTCCTTTATTCCCTATTCAATAATTTACTTAGCGTTAATTTACTATGATGAAAAAACTTTCCTTGCAGATTCTTTCTGCCTGTTTATTCTTGCTAATTGCCGGGAATAAACTTTCCGCTCAGCGTGAACCTGTGAATGCCCAATTAGTTGAGGCTATCCGTAAAGAAGGCTTAGAAAAAAGCCAGGTTATGGAGGTTGCTGCCTGGCTAACCGATGTGCATGGTCCACGATTAACCGGTTCTCCTAAACTTGATGATGCAACTAAATGGGCTAAATCGACCCTCGAAAAATGGGGAATGTCCAATGTTCATCTGGAAGAATGGGGGCCATTTGGCAGAGGATGGCAGCTTAGCCATTTCTCCATGCATGCCTTATCTCCATCCTATTTCCCTATTATCGCTGTACCAAAAGCATGGTCAGGTTCCACAAAGGGGGAAATATCAGGAGAGGTTATTTACCTGAATGCCAATGATTCAACGGACTTGCCTGCCTATAAAGGGAAACTTAAAGGAAAGTTTGTTTTGCTAGATACGATCAGAGATTTGAAGGAATGGTTTGAGGCTCCTGCTGTAAGACATGATGATGCTGCCCTTTTGCAAATGGCGCAGGCACCACTTCCTGGTGGTCGTCCGGAAAGAGATTATAGAGGAATGGGCGGATTTAGTTTTAATACCCAATTATGGAAATTTATTTCAGACGAAAAGCCTGCTGCTGTCCTGGATCGTGGATTCAAAGGTGATTTAGGCGTCGTTTTTGCTACAGGGGCACGTGTTACCACAGGGAGAGCACAAGATGTTGATAATCCAGTGATTCCTCAGGCTACGCTTTCTGTAGAAAATTATAATAGAATAATGAGACTGGTTAATAGAAATATGCCGGTTACCGTTAGTCTGAATTTGTTGGGAACTTATACCAATCCCGATGGTATGGAGCATAATTTAATTGCTGAAATTCCAGGTTCTGATAAAGCAGATGAGGTTGTTATGTTAGGTGCTCATCTTGATTCCTGGCATAATGGAACGGGTGCTACTGATAATGCTGCTGGTTCAGCTGTGATGATGGAAGCGCTTCGTATTATTCAAGAAGTTACTAAAGCAACGGGTATTAAACCCAGACGTACTATTCGTCTCGCTCTTTGGACAGGTGAAGAACAAGGTCTTTTGGGCTCAAGAGCGTATGTTAAAAACCATTTTGGTGAAACGCCTGATGGAGATGCTCAAAGAGCTAAAATATCTGCCTATTATAATTTAGATAATGGAACAGGAAAAGTAAGAGGTATCTATACGCAGGGGAATGAAAAAATTTCACCCATCTTTAATAGCTTATTACAACCTTTTAAAGATTTAGGTGCTGCAACCGTTACCTATAGCAATACAGGTGGTACCGATCATCAGTCATTTGATGGGGTGGGTATTCCAGGATTTCAATTTATTCAGGAACCCATTGCCTATTCTACCAGAACGCACCATTCTAATATGGATAATTTAGATCATTTAATTGAAGAAGATCTTAAACAAGCGGCAACGGTAATCGCCTCCATAGTGCTACATACCGCTATGCGCGACGAACTTATGCCAAGAAAATAAAGAATAATTGATACGGGAAGCTTGTGTAGAAACGGCCCAACAGGCCCTTTTAGCAGAACAAAACGGTGCGGACAGGATAGAACTGTGCGCCCATCTCGAGTGGGATGGTTTAACACCAACCGAAGAATTATTAAACGATACCCTTTCCCTGATTACCATACCGATTATGGCTATGGTAAGATCAAGGAAAGGGGATTTCGTTTATTCTAAAGATGAAATGCAGGAAATGATTCGTTCGATGGCCTTTTTAGAAAAGGCTGGCGTTCATGGTATCGTTTTCGGAGGTCTTTTGAAAAATAATGAAATCGATCTCGATGCCTTACACCAGATTTCAGCAGCTGCGCCAAATCTACCCCTCACGTTCCATAAAGCGATTGATTATACCTCAGATCCATTGCATTCTTTAAAATTATTAGCCAAAGAAAAGGTGGTTTCAACCGTTTTGACTTCCGGTGGAATAGGTTCTGCATGGGAAAACAGGGAGATTCTTAAAAAAATGGTTGAATTTGGCAAAAACCATAATATGACCGTCCTGGTAGCTGGGGGAGTACGCCATGACAATCTTGCAGAATTACACGCCTACTTAAATGCAACGGCCTATCATGGTCGGAAAATAGTCGGTGATTTATAGAACATAGTTCTCATGTTATTGTCCGTTCATCGGCCGTGTGCATATAATTGACCTCATAGTAGGCGCATCTTATTAGTATTTGATGCCGCCAGGGGACTATCCCTAAAAGTACCAAGCACCATTCACCACCATAAAAAGGTATCCTCATTGGTGAAAAAGGTAATCTCCAAGTTAACAGTACCAAGATTCCCAAAAGAGTGGGTAATCCATCGGGGAATTATCTCGTTTTCAAGTTCCCGCCATTGGATTATTCCCCCCTCTTCCCTATCATTTTTAAAGCTAATTGCTTGCTCTCCCCCCTTTTTTAAAGTAAGTAAATCTGGGAAAAAATCAGTCTGAAAGGGTCCTGAAAGAGTCTTTCGGATACTTGAAAACAGGTAGATTTCTCTTCGATCGTGGGTGAATAACCATTTCTCTGCATAAAATAAACCATAAGTTAAATCAGCATAAAAAGTATATTTTTTAGTAGCAGGATTTAAATAAATTTTACCCTCTAAAGGTATTTTCCTTCCTTTCAGGGTAATGAAATGGCCTTTAACCCTTATTCGAGTGCAATCCCCGTCTTTAAATAAGGATTTTGACAATTGTTTGGCCTGATTTCTAACTTTATTTGAACCTAAGGTTTCAACCACTATAAAGCCAATAATGGACCAAAATAAAATAAAAATAAAAAGTATCATGATGATGTAATAGTAATTTTTTTAAAATATCCGCTATTCCCTTTTGTTATGTATAAGTTTATAAATGTCTGGGAATTTTTCAATCGTTTGTATTGGAAAATATAGAAGATGAACCATAACAACAGGTAATAATTCAACATCTGGTCTTCCAACACATTGCAAAATACAAGCTTTATCCCAGCCACTTATTTCGCCAAGCACTTCCCACCAGGATTCTTCTTCCTGAGGCCATTTTTTTTGCCCTTTTTCTTCTAAATATATTTTCGACCATTCATGGGCGGTTACCGGATAATGATTTTTTGGATCTATATATCCTTGAAATATGGCTTGCGCTGAAAAAAGAAGGACGCCGTCCTCTGCAAAGGTTTCAGAATGATGAAAATTGTTTGGATATTGGGGTGATGGAAATGCTTTTGGATAAACAATCATTTTCTCGTATCCCTGAAAAATAAAATCTTCTTCTTCAAATTTTAACATGACAGCAGGCAAAATGGTCATTAACTTAAAATCTTCAGGTAAACTTTCTTCCGATTGACTCTGGAAATCAATGGTCATTAACATTAAGAAGCATCTTTGCTCAAAAATTATTTTCTTTTCTCCATTTAATGCAACATAAAATGGACATCCTGATAATAATATTTGTTTCTGAATATTATCAAGACCAGGAGGAAATTTTTTGTAGTAAAACCAGTCAATTTGAGGCGATAAGACATATATAATAGCTAAAAGGATGATAGGCGGTAACATCCAAAGGTTGTAAAGACCATCATTTATCCAGGAGTAATATCCTGTGATACATAAAATGATAAAAAAGGGTATAAGCAGTATGCGAGATGGCATTTGTTTTTATGTAAATATAAGGGCATTCAATCAGGCTTTAATACTTTTTAAAATAATTGAAATAAAAATTCAGCTAGGGTGGAATTTTAAAAAATTAATAGTATCTTTGTCCCGCTCAAAAGACGAGTATTTATTAAGAAGGTATGGTAGCTCAGTTGGTAGAGCACAGGACTGAAAATCCTGGTGTCGGCGGTTCAATTCCGCCCCGTACCACAAATTTTTTTTATGATTAACATAGTATTTCATATTGGTCATCATCATTGCCGTCTACAACGTAGGGTGGGTTGAAAACCAATATGAATGGTTCAAAAGAGGTTTACCCACTCGTGGTTAAACCTCTTTTTTTTTGTAAAAATTTACGACATGAGCAATATTCTTCGATTGGCGGTACAAAAATCTGGTAGACTTTTGGAAGGTTCTTTAGATTTACTTAAATCTTGCGGCATTAAAATTGACAATGGAGAAGATAGGTTGCGCGTAACGGCAACCCACTTTCCCATGGAGCTTTATTTTTTGAGGAATTCAGATATTCCTCAGTATGTGCAAGATGGCATTGCAGATATTGCCATCTTAGGTGAAAATACGCTTATTGAAAAAAATAGGGAGATGGATAAAATAATGCCTCTAGGTTTTTCAAAGTGCAGACTCTCTATTGCTGTTCCTAAAGGGGTAACTTATTCAGGTTCCAATTGGCTGGAAGGAAAAAAAATAGCCACTTCCTACCCCAATTCCTTAATGAACTATCTGGATAAAATAAAGGTTAAGGCTGAAATTCACGAAATTTCTGGATCTGTTGAAATTGCGCCTAATATTGGTCTTGCTGATGCTATTTGTGATTTGGTAAGTAGTGGTTCAACACTTTTTAAAAATAATCTGGTAGAAAAAGAGGTGCTTTTTAAATCTGAAGCCTGGCTGGTTTCTAACAAATCAATTGCTGGAGAGAAAAAAGAGTTGTTAGATAAATTAATCTTTAGGATGAAAGCAGTCCTTACAGCTTCAAATAATAAGTATCTTTTAATGAATGTACCAAACAACAAGGTAAAGGAGGTGATTGAACTGCTACCCGGCATGAAAAGTCCTACAGTTATGCCGCTGGCAGACCAAAACTGGAGCTCTGTTCATACCGTCATAGGGGAAGATCAATTTTGGGATATTATTGACAGATTAAAAGAGGCAGGAGCACAAGGTATTTTAGTTATTCCAATTCAGAAAATGATTCTATGACTTCCTTCATAAAGTGTTTTATTGAAAATCCGCCCAAAGCTGATTGGTCAAAAATTCTCGCCAGACCTAATCCAGGGGGTGCTGATATTGCTGCTACAGTAGCAGATATTCTAACAGAGGTTAAGAACAGAGGAGATCGCGCTGTTATTGAATATAATACCAGGTTTGATGGGTACTCTAAGGATAATTTTGAAGTGAGTGCTCAAGAGATGAAGGAGGCAATTACCTTATTGCCCGACAATCTAAAAGAGGCTATTATTCAGGCTTCTAAAAATATCACCTTATTTCATGAAAATCAATTAGTTGACCAGCAGCCAGTTGAAACAATGCCGGGTGTTTTATGCTGGCGAAAAAGTGTTCCAATTGAAAAAGTGGGTTTATATATTCCAGGTGGAACTGCTCCTTTGTTCTCAAGTGTGCTTATGTTGGGTATCCCCGCTAACATTGCTGGCTGCAAAGAAATTATTCTTTGTTCTCCACCCCAAAAGGATGGAAATATTCACCCAGCTATCTTATTTGCTGCTCATATTACAGGAATTACACGCATTTTTAAGGTTGGTGGAGCTCAGGCTATCGCCGCCATGGCTTTTGGAACCGATACCGTTCCTGCCGTTTATAAAATTACTGGACCAGGTAACAGATATGTTACGGAGGCTAAACAAATGATTACTAAATACGGCATCGCCATTGATATGCCCGCTGGACCAAGTGAGGTGCTCGTTTTTGCTGATGAAGGCGCAAATCCTTCTTTTGTGGCAGCAGATTTACTTTCTCAGGCTGAACACGGCGAAGACAGTCAGGTCGTTTTGATTTGCCCTCATCGTGCTTTTTTTGATTTAGTGGAAATTGAAATTGAAAAGCAGTTAAAGGTTTTACCAAGAAGGGAAATAGCCATTAAAGCGCTTGAAAATAGTGTTGCTATTGCTATGAATGATTCTTCTCTGGCTATGGATTTAATAAACGATTATGCCCCGGAACATTTAATAATGGCTTTGCGAAATCCAACTGATTTTGTAAAGGATATTAGAAATGCAGGTTCTGTTTTTCTGGGGGATTTTACCCCTGAAGCAGCCGGGGATTATGCCTCTGGTACCAATCATACCCTGCCAACAAATGGATTTGCTAAAGCTTTTAGTGGCGTTTCAGTTGATTCTTTTATTAAAAAAATTACCTTTCAGCAAGTTTCACCTACCGGACTTGAACTATTAGGTCCCGTTGTGGCAACCATGGCAGCTGCGGAACAACTGGAAGCACATAGGCAGGCTATTTTAATCAGGCTCGAAAATAATGGACGATGAAATTTTTGATAACCTGTTTCTTAGGCCTGGTTTTTTCTTCTTCCCTTTTAGGTCAATCCTTTTTTCCCGGGAAAACCTATTTCAGTGAACAGGAATATATCGAATATTTTACCGGTAATATGCCCCTTATTTTAACCATTCCACATGGTGGAGTGTTGGTGCCATCAAATATTCCTAATAGAAATTGTGCTGAATGTGTTACCGTTATGGATGCAAATACCCAGGAATTGGGTAGATATGTTTTAGAAGAAATTAAGAAAATTACAGGTGGAAATTGTCTTCCTCACCTTATTATAAACAGGTTGCGAAGAACGAAATTAGATGCTAACAGAGATCTTTTCGAAGCGGCATTGGGTAATCCGGATGCTTCAAATGCCTGGTACGCCTTTCATAGGTTTATAGATTCTGCGAAAATGCAGGTTTTAAATCAATCTGGAAGGGGTTTACTCATTGATCTTCATGGTCATGGTCATGCCATTCAAAGACTGGAACTGGGCTATTTACTCTCTGGTTCTAATCTTAGAGCTGGAAATAATTTCTTGAATAGTACCACCGCGATTGAAAATAGTAGTATCAGATTTTTAGCCCTAAATAACAAGAATAATTATCGACATGCAGAGTTATTAAATGGATTGGAGAGCCTAGGTGGATTTTTTGAAACGGAGCGATATACTGCCGTACCAGGACCATCAGATATAGCACCAAGAAGTGGAGAAGATTATTTTTCTGGTGGTTATAATACGGAAAGACATGGCTCTGTGGATAGTGGAAAAATTGACGCTATTCAAATTGAATGTAATTTTTCGGGGGTAAGAGATAATGAGATTTCACTTAAATTCTTTGCCGAAGCAACAGCGAATGCCTTAATAAAATATCTTAAAACGCATTATTTTGGTAAAGATGGACTTTCATGCCCTACGATTACTACCACCGCCGTGGAGCAAAATAAACCTGCGACGTTTAGCATTTTTCCCAATCCTGCCTGTCATTCGGTTACTATCGATTTACCTCAATCAGGGAAATTAAAAATATATGATTTAACTGGCAGAGTTCTAAATGAATCCACTTTTTCGACTGCCGGAGTTCATTATTTACCCTTACAGTTTCAAGAAAAATTCGTTTTGTTGCAATATATTGGTCATGATGGATCCAATACGTCCATGAAACTTATACGCGAATGTCCTTAAAAAAAACAGATATCAATCGCCTCGTAAGAGAAAATATACGCCAACTTACTCCTTACTCATCAGCAAGGGGTGAATTCAAAGGTGCTGCCTCCGTTTTTCTGGATGCAAATGAAAATCCTGTCGATACAGGCTATAATCGCTATCCGGATCCGTTGCAATTAAGTCTTAAAAATAAAATTAGCCATCTTTGGAACGTTCCTGTTTCCTCTATCTTTTTAGGCAATGGAAGTGACGAACCTATAGATTTACTTGTTCGTCTGTTTTGTGAACCAGGTGCAGATCATATTATTATTACTCCCCCCACTTATGGCATGTACCGAGTCGCCGCCGATATTGCAGGAGTTGAGGTGAAAGAAATATTGCTTCAAGCTGATTATCAGTTATCTGTAAATGATATTCTTTCTCAGATAAATGAACATAGTAAAATACTATTTCTATGCAGTCCCAATAATCCAACAGGAAATCTGTTGAACAGAGAGGATATTGTTCAAATAATCCATCATTTTCCAGGGATTGTTGTGTTGGATGAAGCATATATTGATTTTGCAGATACAGAAGGGTTTCTTCCCGTACTTTCTGATTTCCCAAACCTGGTTATTCTTCAGACTTTTTCTAAGGCATGGGGCTTAGCTGCTATTCGTATGGGAATGGCGTTTGCGTCAAACGAAATTATAGACTTTTTAAATAAAATAAAGTCGCCTTATAATCTGAATATTTTAACGATAGATTTTGTCTCGCGCCAACTCGACTTTTTGAGGGAAAAAAAGGATAAGGTTGATATTTTAATCAGTGAAAGACAGTCTTTAATTGATCATTTTAAGTCTTTCACTTTTATTCGTAAAATAAACAATTCCGATGCAAATTTTATCCTTATACAGGTAGAAGACGCAGATAGCTTATATTTATATCTGGTTTCCAAAGGAATTATAGTCAGGAATAGGTCAAATATGCCTCTTTGCCAGGAGGCGTTACGAATTACGGTTGGTACAAACCTCGAAAATAAACTTCTTTTGGATACCATGAAGGAATGGGAAAAATTTAAATCAATACCATGAAAAGAGTATTATTTATAGATAGAGATGGTACTTTAGTGGAGGAACCTGAAGATTATCAAATAGATAGCAAAGAAAAGGTGTCCTTTTTATCTGGCGTATTTTCGTCTTTAGCACGTATTTGCAAGGAAACTAATTTTGAATTGGTCATGGTTACCAATCAGGATGGCTTAGGTACACCCTCTTTTCCAGAAGATACTTTCTGGCCTGCTCATCAGTTCATTTTAGATACGTTTAAGAATGAGCAAATTGTTTTCAGTGAAATATTTATTGATCGTACCTTTCCTCATGACAATTCACCCACGCGTAAACCTGGATTAGGGATGTTACAAAAGTATCTGACAAACGAGTATGATCTCAAAAATTCCTGGGTTATTGGGGATCGTTTGACCGATATGGAACTGGCTTATAATTTGGGTGCTAAAGGAATATTTATTCCAAAAAATGAAATGCTGGGAAGTGAGGAAATACAAAAAGACAATACTGAAATTGAAAAGGTAATCGCCCTAAGATCAACAGACTGGAATGAAATTGCTATCTTTTTATGTCTGCAAAGAGGAGCTGTTACCTTGTCAAGAAAAACATTGGAAACCAATATTTTAGTAAATCTAAACCTCGATGGGAAAGGTAAATATCATCATCAGACAGGACTAGGTTTTTTTGATCACATGTTAGACCAGTTAGCCAAACATAGCGGTATAGATTTGTCAGTAACGGTAATAGGCGATCTACATATTGATGAACACCATTCCATTGAAGACACTGCTCTCGCTTTAGGATCAGCATTTAAAAAAGCGCTCGGGGATAAAAGAGGCATTGAAAGGTATGGCTTCTTTATACTGCCAATGGACGATGCACTTGCACAGGTTGCCATTGATTTTAGCGGCAGATCCTGGTTGGTTTGGAACGCTGCCTTTAAAAGAGAAAAAGTTGGAGATTTTCCTACAGAAATGGTATTCCATTTCTTTAAGTCATTTTCCGATGCTGCCGAATGCAATTTAAATATTTCCATAAGTGGAGAAAATGAACATCATAAAATTGAGGCGCTTTTCAAATCATTTGCAAAAGCAATAAAAATGGCTATTAAGAAAGATCCTGAAAATCATGTTTTACCAACTACTAAAGGGGTGCTTTAAAAGGTTATGATGAGTCAAAAAATTGTAGTTATTAAGTATAATGCAGGGAATATTCACTCTGTTTTATCTGCTCTTTCCCGTTTGGGCGTCAATGGTATACTTACCGATGACCCTGAAATGATTAGCTCTTCAGATAAAGTTATTTTTCCCGGAGTAGGTGAGGCAAGATCAACAATGAATCATTTAAAAGAAAAAGGTCTGGATATTGTCATTAAAAATTTAACCCAGCCCGTTCTTGGAATTTGTCTGGGGATGCAATTGCTCTGTTCACATTCTGAGGAAAATGATACAGCGTGTTTGGGTATTATGCCTCTCAAAGTGAAAAAGTTTATTCCCCAAAAGAAGGAAAATGTGCCTCATGTTGGATGGAACACCTTGAAAAACTTCAACAACCCGCTTTTTGACGGGCTAACTGAAAATTCTTTTGCTTATTTCGTCCATAGTTATTATGCCGAATTGGGTGTGGAAACAATTGCCCAAACGAATTATATTTTTCCCTTTAGTGCAGCAGTACAAAAAAATAATTTTTATGCAACCCAATTCCATCCAGAAAAATCAGGCCTGGTTGGGGAAATAATACTGCGAAATTTTTTAAATATTGCTCCTCTATAATTTCTTAAAATTTATATATGATTATTATTCCAGCCATCGATATTATAGGTGGAAAATGTGTGAGATTAACACAAGGTGATTATGATCAGAAAATTGAATATAATTCAAACCCTTTGGAAGTTGCAAAATTATTTGAAGGGAATGGTTTAAATTACCTTCATGTGGTTGACCTTGATGGTGCAAAGGAAGGTAAAATTATTAATTACCGGATGCTGGAACAAATTACAAATCATACTCAGCTGAAAGTTGATTTTGGCGGGGGCTTGAAATCTGATGAGGATTTGAAAATAGCCTTTGAATGTGGCGCAAATCAAGTTACTGGTGGAACTATAGCGGTTAAAAATAAACCGCTTTTCCTGAATTGGTTAGAACAATTTGGAGCAGAGAAAATAATTTTAGGTGCTGATTTTAAAGCAGATTATATTGCTACTGACGGTTGGAAGGAGTCTAGTGATTTCTTGCTTTTACCTTTTTTAGAAAGCTATTTTAAAGAAGGGATAAGGTATGTGATTTCAACAGATATAAGTAAAGACGGTCTTCTAAATGGTTGTTCCTTAAATAAATATGAGGAAATAAGGCATGAATTGCCTGAGTTGAAATTGATCGCCAGTGGAGGTGTCACCACAGTTGATGAACTGGAAAAATTAAATCATTTGGGTTGTTATGGTGCTATCATCGGCAAAGCGCTTTATGAAGGTCATTTTACCCCAAAAGCTTTAGGTTTACTTCAGGAAACATTTTTTTCAAAACATGAAAGCTAGTTTATTTGTTCTAGTCATTATTTCTTTCCCATATTTGCTATTAAACTGGTTTCATAATGGATATTTCCCCTTTTGCTGAAGATTTAAAGCAGGATTTTATAGAGATTATTGGTGCAAGAGAGCATAATCTGCAAGGAATTGACATAAATATACCAAGAAATCAATTGGTCGTTATAACAGGTATAAGTGGTAGCGGTAAATCTTCCTTAGCTTTTGATACCTTATACGCAGAAGGTCAGCGCAGATATTTAGAAACTTTTTCTGCCTACGCACGCCAGTTCATCGGTGAAATGGAGCGTCCTGATGTGGAAAAAATATCTGGCTTAAGTCCTGTTATTTCAATTGAACAGAAAACAACAGGCAATAATCCGAGATCAACGGTTGGTACCGTTACGGAAATTTATGACTTTATGCGCCTTTTATTTGCCAGAACGGCAGAGGCCTTCTCCTATGTTACAGGTGAAAAGATGATTGCTTACAGCGAGGAGCAGATGAAAGAAAGAATTCTTTCCGATTTCGAGCAGAAGAAAATAATGATTCTTGGTTCTTTGGTGAGAGGTAGAAAAGGACATTATCGCGAGCTGTTTGAACAGATAAGAAAAACAGGTTATACAAAAATCCGTGTAGATGGTGAGTTGGTTGATTTAACTCCTGGAATGTCGGTTGATCGTTATAAAGTTCATGATATTGAGGTTGTTATAGATAGAATTCAGGTTACGGAAGAAAAATTGCCCAGAATTAACGAGGCGCTTCAAATGGCTCTTAGACTTGGACATGGATTACTAATGATTCAAGATACGGAGTCAGGCTTAGTAACTACCTTGAGTAAATTTTTAATGGATCCTGTTGGTGGCATTTCGTATAGTGAACCTTCGCCCAATTCTTTTTCATTCAATTCACCTTATGGCGCTTGTCCCGCATGCAACGGACTGGGTGTTTTAACTAAGGTGGATGTGAATAAACTGGTTCCAGATTTTCAAAAATCTATAAACGATGGAGGAATTATCCCTCTTGGAGAACCTCGGGATAACACCCTGTTCAAACAACTACGGGAACTTTCAAAAATTTATAAATTTAATTTTTCCCTCCCCATTGCCGAAATACCACCAGACGCCTGGAAGATAATTCTTCATGGCACTGGTAAAATGAGTAACCAAAAAGAGGAGTTTACCTACGATTTGATTGCTGAAGGCCTGATAAATATGCTGAAGCATTGGTATTCAGATACATCTTCGGAAAAAGTGCGCCTTTGGGCTGAAGAGTTCATGGTTGTTGATACTTGTCAGGAATGTAATGGCTTCAGACTGAAAAAAGAGTCTCTTCATTTTAAGTTGGCAGGAAAACATATTGGGGATCTTTCTATCATGGATATTCAAGCGTTGAAAGACTGGATTCAAGGTTTACCTAATTTTTTAGAAGAGAGGCAAACGACTATTTCAGAGCCTATTTTAAAGGAAATAGAGCTTAGAATAGGGTTTCTTTTAAAAGTAGGACTAGACTATTTAACCTTAAACAGACCCGCACGGACGCTCTCTGGAGGTGAATCTCAGCGCATACGCCTTGCTACTCAGATTGGTTCTCAGTTGACTGGAATAACTTATATTTTAGATGAGCCTAGTATTGGCTTACATCAAAGAGATAACCAAAGATTGATTGATTCCTTAAGGCAACTGACAGATATAGGGAATACTGTTTTGGTTGTGGAACATGACAAAGATATTATGATGGCATCTGATTACTTAATAGATATGGGGCCAGGAGCTGGAAAACTCGGAGGTAAAATAGTAGGGGAAGGTACTCCAGAATCATTTGCCCATAAGCGTACCTTAACAGCCGATTACTTAAGTAAAAGGCTATCTATTGAAGTTCCTCAGGTAAGAAGAGCCGGATCGGGGAAGTATTTAGTTTTAAATGGAGCCTCAGGCAATAATCTAAATAATGTCTCCATACAAATTCCATTAGGTATTTTTGCTTGCATTTCGGGCGTTTCAGGTAGCGGAAAATCAACGCTAATTAATGAAACGTTATATCCAATTTTGAGACAACACTTTTTCAAAAGCTTAAAACCTCCAATGCCTTATGAGTCTGTTTTAGGTTTAGAGCATTTAGATAAAGTGATAGATATTGATCAATCTGCCATTGGTAGAACTCCACGTTCTAATCCAGCAACTTATACAGGTGTTTTTACAGAAATCAGGAAAATATATGCTGATTTACCTGAATCTAAAATTCGCGGCTACCTTCCAGGGCGCTTTTCTTTTAATGTGAAAGGCGGTCGATGTGAGGAGTGCCAAGGCTCTGGAATGCGGGTTATTGAAATGAACTTTCTACCTGATGTTCATGTGCATTGCGAAAAATGCCAGGGAAGACGTTATAACAGGGAGACTCTTGAAGTGGTGTATAAGGGAAAATCAATCAATGATGTACTTGAAATGACCGTTTCAGAGGCGGTTGTTTTCTTTGAAAATATACCACCTATCTTTCGTAAAGTCAAAACGCTGGAAGAAGTTGGCCTTGGCTATATTTCCCTTGGACAACAGGCAACAACGCTTTCTGGTGGTGAAGCACAAAGGGTCAAGCTGGCTGAAGAATTGTCAAAAAAAGATACAGGAAATACGATGTATATTTTGGATGAACCGACGACTGGTCTTCATTTTGAAGATATAAGACATCTATTGGTCGTTCTTCAAAAATTGGTAGAAAGAGGAAATACCGTCCTGGTTATTGAACATAATATGGACGTAATCAAAGTAGCTGATTATGTTATCGATATGGGTCCTGAAGGAGGAAACAGAGGCGGGGAAGTCGTCGCTTTGGGAACGCCTGAGGAGGTAGCGAGGGTGAAAGAAAGTTTTACTGGTCAATTCCTAAAATTAGAACTGCCTTAAATTAATTAATTATCTTTATCCAACAACGATGTTTATGCGCAAATGGATAAATGGTATTTTTAAGCTTTATTATTCACGACGATTCCAGAAAATTCAGGCTCTTTACAGTCGGGCTGAAATATTACAGGAACATTGGCGATTGCGTTTATTACACAAGGCAAAAGATACAGCCTACGGCAAATTGTTTGATTTCAAAAAGGTAACAGATTATTCGTCTTTTTCAAGGCAAATTCCTGTAGTTGAATACAATGATTTAAAACCTTTTATTTCTCAAATGATGTTGGGAAATACCAATATTTTGTGGCCAGGAAAAGTATCCTGGTTCGCTAAATCAGCGGGCACGTCTCAAGATAAAAGTAAATATATTCCTGTTTCTCTTGAAAATAGACAACAATGCCATCTCAGAGGAACTTGGGACACTATGATGTATTATTATCATCTGCGTCCAGATGCCAGACAGTTTGAAGCAAAAACACTGCTAATGGGTGGAAGTCTGACAAATTTTGACGATTATCCACAATCAAAAGTTGGAGATATTTCAGCCATTATGATCCATCATTTACCCTCAGTAGCTAGACCTTTTTTTGCACCAGATATACCAACAGCGCTCCTTTCAGACTGGGACGAAAAAATTGAGAAGATAGCACAATATGCTGCTAAACAAAAGGATATTGTTATGGTTGGTGGAGTGCCAACCTGGTCTTTAATTCTTTTTAACCGAATTTTAGCGATAACAGGTAAAACACATTTGCAGGAAGTTTGGCCTGATTTTCAACTTTACACTCATGGGGGGGTTAGTTTTTTACCTTACAGATCCCAATTTAACGCGTTATTCCCCTTGCCGGGAGTGCAGTTTATGGAAACATACAATGCAACAGAGGGTTTTTTTGCAGTCCAGGATCAAATGGGTGATGACGTGGGCATGCGTTTATTACTGAATAATGGCATCTTTTATGAGTTTATTCCCCAGGCTTTAAATGGAGAATTTAATGGGCAACCTATTCCTCTTTCAGAAGTTGTCCAACAGGTGAATTATGCGCTCATCATAACTACAAATAGTGGTTTATGGAGGTATAAAATCGGAGATACCGTAAAGTTTACTTGCATTAATCCTTATAGGATAACTGTTACAGGCAGAATTAAGCAGTTTATTAATACGTTTGGCGAAGAAGTAATAGTTGAAAATACAGACAAAGCACTCGCTATGACCTGTCAGTCATTTGGTGTTTTTGCCAATGAATATACGGTAGCACCTAAATTTTTATTCCAAAATGAAAAAGGAGGGCATGAATGGATTATCGAATTTGAAAATCCACCGCTCAATTTAGCAGCTTTTACCCTCCAATTGGATGAAAATTTACAAGCCCTTAATTCTGACTATGAAGCCAAAAGAAGGCAAAATTTAGCGCTATTACCTCTGATTCTTCATTGTGTAAAGAAAGGTACTTTTCATGCATGGATGCGCTCAAAAGCAAAATATGGTAATCAAAATAAAGTGCCAAGGTTGTCTGAAAACAGGACTATTTTGGAAGAAATATTAAATTACGTCGATAAATAGCCTCTTTTTCCTATAATTATATTAAACCAAAGGCTTAATTTAGTGTTTTTAACCTATATTTGTTTCTTTGTATAATAAAGTACATTTATTATAATTTCTTACATTAAAATAAATTTTTAGGTTAGTTAATAGGGTTTTAGGTGTTTTTTCGGGTCGGCGTTTTATCGCTGACCTTTTTTATTAGTTCATTTCTGCTTTTTTTTCCATATTTTTCTTGAAGTTCCTGCAATTTAAATGTATCATGAACAGGCATTTTCCATTGAATATATTGAACTAAAATCCACGCCTTCATTTCCTTCTCTTTCCCTATCTGAAAATAACCACCCTCCTGGCAATGTGCTAATATTTCACCCATCTCCTGCTCTAATTTTCCATTAGTCCATACTAATATAGGTCTGCCAGCCTCTAGATATTCAAATAACTTAGTAGTCAAAATACCCTGTTGAATGTCTGTACTCCAGGTTAATAACAGATTGATACCAGCTTCCCGTTGTCTTCTTTTGGAATCATTTAAGGAAAATAAGGGATTTATTTCCATTTGCTCCTCCCGGAAATAAGGAGCCAGCCATTCTTTATATGTCACAGAATGAATGCCACAATATTTCCATTTTAAATCCATTATATCCATTTTTCCTTCTTCAATTAATTCCATTATGACTTTAATTAGCGGATATAATTCTTGAGAATCAGGGTAGATGGAACCAGTATAATTGAGGTTAAACGTTTCTGTTCTGTTTTCTTGAAAATGCATACGAACATCGGAAATACAACCTGAATAAATATTTAAATTGGAATGAAAACATCTTAGTTCCGTTGCCAGTCCTTCTGATACTGTGATTATTTCGTTTGCTTTAGTTATCATTTTCCTGAAAAATATTTGAAATATGGGTCTGTTCCAACGACTTGGAATTTTAATATCCAATGGCAAATCCCGGAAATCAGCTATCCAGTGAAGATGTGGATAGCTACATTTTAATAGAAAAGCAACAAAATGATCTGCCATCGGACTATAAGTGGTAAATATATGGGTGATTTTATGCTGCTTTATCCATTTTAAACCTTTTAAATAGGCTCTTAGTGCATAAAATAATCCACCGTCTCCCAATATAATATTAAAGGGAATCCTGTTTCTAACAGTTAACAAATGGGTGATGATTGATTTTCTTTTCCAGTTTAACGGAAGGGTATGATGATTTAAAAAGGGATCTAAAAACAAGATGCGAATGCCGATTAAAGGGATAAAAATAATATTTGAAACTAATATCTGTAAGGTCATATCCCGTGGTGATTGCGCGGGAAATTTTCCCGTAATTACGAAAACCTGAAAACCATTCTCCATAAATCCTTCATAGAAATTTTTTATTCTTACCGTAGCATTAACATGTAGCGGGGGAAAATAATAACTGATGAAAAGTAATTGGCTTTGTTTTCCTGGATTATTAGTGGCCTTTAAACTGATTTTATTCATTTAGCGTAATTGATTTTTAATGATTCTTTCATAATGTTTATGTATTGTTTGGTTAATGTATTTAGACGAAATACTTTTTTGGGTTTTTTGAGCCATTGAGTACAACGTTTCAAAGGGCATTAAAAGAACATTTTGTAGAATTTGAGTTAATTTTTTTTCATTGCCAGTGGGAAATAGCCAGCCATTTTCTCCATCATTTATTAATTCACCGCAACCGGGCGCTGTTGAAGAAATAACGGGGCGTCCACAAGCTAGCGCCTCCAGAATAGTTCTCGATAATCCTTCTCTTTTTGATGGTTGAATTAAAATATTTGCCTGCCTGAGTAGGGGTCGCACATCAGCATGATTACCTACAAAAGTGATAAGTCCTTCTTTCTCCCATGCCATTATTTCACTCCTGGGAATATCAGTTGGATGACCACCATCAATTTGACCTGCAAGGATACATTTAAATGGGACACCCTCCTTTTTAAGCTTTATCAAACTATTTATAAGACAGGATAATCCTTTATCGTATTGGATTCGACCCAAATAAAGGATTATCCTGATTTTATGATTTGCCGGATATGGAATGGGTCTATAGTAGGTTAGATCTATACCAGAACCAGCAATTAGAGCCATGTTTTCACTATGAATCCATCTCTGTTTTAAAAAATAAAAATAATCTGCTTTATTTTGAAAAATAACCTGGGGGCATTTTTGGAAAATGATCTTGCACATATATCCAGAAATTAAGGCCATCATTTTTTGATGTGTAAATAAAAACCCTAAACCAGTAATGGTAGGAAAATGAGGTATCTTCAGGTTCCAACTCGCTAATGCGGTAACAATGGATATTTTAAAAGTAAAAGATAGCATAGCCATTGGTTTTAGGTCGAGCATAATTTTTCTCAATTCACCAAGCATTCTTATCTGATTCATCCCATTGCCTTTGTAAGCATGGAAATATTTTAGAAAATATATTGTAAAATTTTGTCCAGATTTTAGCCTATTATTTTCCTTGTGAAATGGCACAATGATACCTATCTGAAATCCTTGAGATTTAAAATAATGAATAAGATGCAGGTAATAGTGATTTAAAAAACGGTCATTATTTGCAATGAATATTAGAAATGGCATCTTTGGAGAAACGGACATTTTAATGAAAATATGGATGAATAATAATTAAGTTAAATATCTACTCATTTTTCCGAACCCACCTGGATTTTAGTAGTAAAAGAAAGGACAGAATACCTTACTTTCCAACCTGCTGTCAGCTTTCAATTTAATATATTTGTATATTTGCAAATAATTAGTTTCAAAAATATGCGAATATTACTGCTGGTTCTCAGCTTGTTTTTTCTTTCACACCTCAATGGTCAGGAAAAAAAGACTTTACTTATAAATGGAGATCTATACGAATATATCCTGGATGATTGTGGGGATACCATTGTATTGGCTAATTTTGGAGATATGACGGTTACTTCCAGAAGAGAATTTGCCAGTATGGAGGAGTACAATAGGTATCAGCGATATAGGCGATATGCTTACCAGGTTTATCCTTATGCAGAGAAAGCCATTCGAATTTTCAAGGAAGTTCAAAAGCAAACGTCTGAAATGCGCAAGGGTAAAAGAAAAAAATATACCAAGGAACTCCAGGACCAGCTAAAGGATGAATTTGAAACGCCACTTCGGAATTTGTCGAAGACTCAGGGTATGATCTTAATGAAAATGATAGAAAAAGAGGTTCAAGCCCCTATCTATTATTTGATTAGAGATTTGAGGGGTAATTTTACCGCGTTTTACTGGAATACTTTGGGTGGTTTCTATGGTCATAAATTAAAGGAAGGATATCAAAAAGGGAAAGATACCATTTTAGATATGGTTTTAGATGATGTAAATTTAACTTATGGTAGTGATGATGGACCTTTACCAGCAACTATTAGGTTACCCAAAAAATGGGGAAAAGAATGAAAATTTTTGATAAACCTGGACTTTGGGGTAGATTTTGGCGAATTTTACCATGGATTATTGGAATTCTATGTACTTTACTTCTTTGGCAATATATTCGAACAAGGAGACCTTTAAGTGAGCCTAAAACCAGTTTATTTCAAGAAAAAAATATCATTTTAATTTTTTAAAATATGGATTCCCCACTGGAAATATTATCGGAATTGGCAAATGATCTTGAAGGTGATCTTTTTCAAGACCAAACAACACGGATCTTGTATGCAACAGATGGTTCTGTGTATAGGGAAATTCCATTGGCAGTTTGCTTTCCGAAAAATGAAAAAGACATACACAAGCTGGTTTCTTTTGCTTGCAAATGGGGCATACCACTGATTCCAAGGACAGCGGGAACATCTCTTGCAGGTCAATGCGTTGGTAGCGGAATTGTGGTGGATGTATCCAAATATATGAACCGTATTTTGGAATTTAATGCCGAAGAGGGATGGGTAAGGGTTCAACCTGGTGTTATACGCGATGAATTAAATTATTTTTTAAAACCTTTCGGGTACTTTTTCGGACCAAATACTTCAACAGCAAATCGATGTATGATTGGGGGAATGGTTGGAAATAATAGTTCAGGTACAACATCTATAAAGTATGGGGTGACAAGAGATCATGTACTTGAAATAAAGGGTTTTTTATCAAATGCTGACCCCGTCCATTTTTCATCGCTAAATAAAATAGCATTTCAGGAAAAATTAAAAGGGGATAAACTCGAAAATGAACTTTACCGTCATATTTATGGCATTTTAAATAATGAATCGAACAGAAAGGAAATTGAACTACAATTTCCAAAACCTGAAATTCATAGACGAAATACAGGATATGCTATTGATTTATTGCTCCGTTCCGAAGTTTTTACTCCTGAAGGTGAACCATTTAATTTTTGTAAATTAATGGCAGGTTCTGAAGGTACCCTTGCATTTTTTACAGAAATTAAACTTCATGTCAATATTTTACCTCCACCGGTAGAAGCAATTCTTTGTGCACACTTTTCATCGTTAACCGAAGCGCTTGAAGCTACCTTAACGGTTATGGAACACGAGCCTTATGCTTGTGAATTGATGGATAAATTCATCATGGATTGTACAAAGGAAAATACAGAACAACAGAAAAATAGATTTTTTTTAGATGGTGATCCCGCTGCTATTTTAATTATAGAACTGAGAGATCAGGACAAAATATCCTTAGATAAAAGGTCAGATAAGTTAATTGAGCATTTAAAAAGCAAAGGATTTGGATATTCTTACCCAGTTGTTTACCCCCCTGATACACTAAAAGTAATGGCATTAAGAGCTGCAGGATTTGGGGTTCTTTCGTTGGTCAAAGGCGATAAAAAACCGTTAGAATTTGTCGAAGATACAGCCGTTGCCTTAGCAGATTTACCCGCTTATATTGCGGAATTTCAAGAATTAATGAGGCAATTCGGTCAGGAGGCCGTATATTATGCTCATGCAGGTGCAGGGGAATTGCATTTAAGACCTAAAGCAAATCTAAAAACATCTGAAGGTCTTGCCGAATTTAGAGCTATTGGGGAGGCTTCAGCTAAGTTGGTGAAAAAATATAGAGGTTCTCTTTCAGGCGAACATGGAGATGGCAGAGTAAGGGGCGAATTCATTCCCTTGATGATGGGCGCGCATAATTATGATTTACTTAAGGATCTGAAAAATAAATGGGATCCAAAGCATTTGTTAAATCCGGGAAAAATTATTGATACCCCTCCAATGAATTCAGGGACCCGATATTTAGTGGATGTCAAACAACCTGAATGGGATACACTGTTAGATTTTTCTTCCCATGGGGGTATATTGAAAGCAGCAGAAAAATGCAGTGGGTCAGGTGATTGTCGAAAATTACACGATGTTTCAGGTGGGGTAATGTGCCCTTCCTATATGGTTACAAAAGATGAAAAAGATTCCACCAGGGGAAGAGCCAATGTTTTAAGAGAGGTATTAACCCGCACTGAACAGGGACAAAGTGCTTTTAATAGAAAGGAATTGGACGAAGTGATGGATTTATGTATTTCCTGCAAAGGATGTGCCTCAGAATGTCCTTCAAATGTTGATATGTCCACTTTAAAAGCGGAATATCTTTATCAGAAATATAAAGAAACAGGAGTCCCATTTCGCGCAAGAATGATAGCGAATATCAGTAATTTTAATAAAATTGGCTCACTTTTTCCTGTATTAGCCAATTTTTTCTTCTCGAATTCTTTCTTTAGCAAGAGCATAAAATATATGATGGGTATTGCTGAAAAAAGATCTCTACCTCTGATTCAAGGAGATTTAAAGAAATGGTTTAAGTTAAACAGACCCAAACCAAATGGAAAAATAGTAGGAAAGGTTTTATTCTTTTGTGATGAATTTACCAGGTTTAATGATGTAGAAATAGGGAAAAAAGCCATCTTGTTACTAACCAGACTTGGCTACCAGGTTGAAATTCCTGACCATGCAGATAGTGGAAGAGCAGCCATTTCCAAAGGATTGTTAAAAATGGCACAAGAGGCGGCAGAGAAAAATATTTCCCTTTTAGGAGATTTAGTTTCAGAAAATTTACCGCTCGTAGGCGTTGAGCCTTCAGCTGTATTGGGTTTTAGAGACGAATACCCTCGTTTGGTAAGAGGAAAATTAAAGGAAAAGGCGGAAAGTATAAAAAAATATGTTTTTTTATTGGAGGAATTTATTGCCGGAGAAGTAGAAAAGGGAAATATTTTAGCGACAAGTTTTACTGATGAACCCGCAAAAATAAAACTTCACGGTCATTGCCATCAGAAGGCCTTATCTTCGCAAGGTTTTAGTGCCTTATGTCTCAATTTACCCGGTAATTATCAGGTTGAACTTCTACCTAGTGGCTGTTGTGGCATGGCTGGATCATTTGGTTATGAAAAAGAACATTATGATTTAAGTATGAAAATAGGGGAACTCATACTTTTTCCTGAAATTCGGAAAAATGAAAATAAGGTGATCATAGCCGCTTCAGGAACAAGTTGCAGACATCAAATCTTTGATGGAACCAGCCGTTTAGCTCGACACCCTGCAGAAATATTATATGATGCACTCAGATAAATTATCTTTGTATTATTAAACTCTTTTCGGTCATTTTTCTTTGAATAAATATGATTTTTAAATGGAACTTGAAATTTTTCTTACTTTCTTTTTGGTTTTTTTAAATGGTTTTTTTGTCGCTGCAGAATTTGCGATAGTGAAAGTTAGAATTTCACAAATTCAAGTAAATAGCACTACTAGTTTTAGTGCCAAAATAGCGCATAACGTGGTGTCAAATCTCGATGCCTATCTGGCTGCAACTCAATTGGGTATTACCCTTGCAAGTTTGGCATTGGGTTGGATTGGTGAAGATGTGGTAACCCGAATTATCCTTTATTTTATGGATTGGCTTGGTCTTGAATTTTCAGAAAGTGCCGCTCATAAAATAGCTATCCCTATTGCCTTTACCTTTATTACTGTTTTACATATCGTTTTTGGTGAATTAGCTCCCAAATCTTTAGCCATTAGGCACCCAAAAGAAACAGCTATTGCCGTTTCCATTCCTTTGAAAGTTTTTTATGTGCTTTTTAGACCCTTTATTATAGTCCTGAATGGGTTTGCTAATTTTATTCTAAGAATCTTTGGCATAAAACCAGTTCCTCATGGTGACATACATTCTGAAGATGAGTTAAAATTAATTATTGCTGAAAGTGCCGAAGGTGGTGCCATAGAAGCGTCGGAAAGAGAACTTATTCAAAATGTTTTCGATTTTGATGACAGGACAGTAAAAGAAGTGCTCAAACCCAGAAATCAACTCATTGGTCTTAATGCTAATCTAACAGTGCTCGATGCTATTGACATCGCGATTGAGGAAGGTTATTCCCGTTATCCGGTTTACGAAGAAAGTATGGATGTGATCATTGGGTTTGTTCACACCAAAGATTTATTGTCCAAATCAAAAATAAATCCGGATAAATTAATAAAGGAAATGGTGAGACCCATTCTTTTCCTTTCTGCAAATAAAAAAATCCTTCAAGTTTTAAGATTGTTTCAAAGCAAGAAAACCCAGATGGCTGTTGTGGTGAATGAATTTGGGGGTACCATTGGTTTACTTACCCTGGAAGATATTATTGAAGAATTAGTGGGCGAAATTCAAGATGAACACGATACAGAGTCTCCTATTGTAGAAAAAATATCGGAAAATTCGTTTAAGGTTAAAGCGCAAAATCCTATTGATGAGATTAATGAGTTTATTCCTGTTCCTTTTGTTAAAAGTGAATCTTATGTCACTCTTGCTGGCTTAATTTTAGAATCTTGCGAAAGTATTCCAGTTGAAAATCAAGAGTTATTTATTCATCCATACCAGATTAAAATTTTAAAAATGGGGCAAAATAGTCCAGAGGATCTGCAGGTTACATTCTTGGATTAGTCTTTCGTGGTATATGGAAAAGGGACTTGTAGCTTGCATACCCAATTTTAGCGAGGGTAGAGATCAAAAGATTATTAAGGCCATAAAAATGGCTATTGAATCTGTTCCACAAGTAAAAATTTTGCATACAGATATAGGTTATTCTGTTAACAGGACGGTTATAACTTTTGTCGGCCCTCCAAAACAAATGGTATTAGCTGCTTTTCAAGGAATTTGTAAAGCATTGGAGCTCATTGATATGACTCAACATAAGGGGACTCATCCCCGGATGGGCGCTGTAGATGTTTGCCCCTTAGTTCCTTTGGAAGGGGTGACTATGGAAGAGACCATAGAATTAGCAGAAAAATTGGCGGAAATGGTTGGGAGCCTTTGCCATATTCCTGTCTTTAGATACGAAAAAAATGCACTTCTGCCTTTTCGTAAGAAATTAAGTCAGATTCGAAAGGGCGAATATGAAGGCTGGTTTCAGAAAATTAAAAATCCATCCTGGAAACCTGATTTTGGCCCTTCTGAGGTGTCGCAAAATGGGGGCGTCTTAGCCATAGGTGCCAGAAATATCATGATTGCCTATAATGTTAATCTGAAATCCTCCAATGTTGAATTGGCGACCCAAATTTCTAAAGAAATTCGAGAATCTGGATTTACTTATAAAAATAGTCTGGGCGAAAATATCACAAAACCTGGTTTATGTAATGGGGTTCGTGCCATCGGCTGGTTTATTCCTGAATTTAATTGCACCCAGGTTTCTATGAATTTGATGGACCTGAATGAAACGTCCTTATGGAAAGCCTTTATCACCTGCAAACAATTAGCTCATAAATATGGCCTAGAGGTGAGTGGATCAGAAATAGTAGGAATGGTTCCCCTGGCAGAAATTTTAGCCGCTGGAAATTATTTTCTTGGCAATCAGCAGGACGATAATTCACAAAATGAAATAGTTTCTGCAGCTATCGCTGGATTAGGATTGTCCGATAAAATCAATTTTGTTCCTGAAGAAAAAATTATTGAATGGCGATATAATGCCTTAGCCATTTAAAATGCCTAAATTGTGACCGAATTTAATTGCTTTCTCTTTAAAATATGGAAAAATGATATTGAATTATATTAACTGGAATGCTAATCCAGAAATATTTTCTTTAGGAAGTATTTCTCTTCGATGGTATGGTCTTTTATTTGCTTCAGGCTTTTTAATAGGCCTTTACATGGTTCGAAAAATGTACCAGGCAGAAGGAGCACCTGAAAAATGGCTGGATTCTGCTTTTATTCATATTGTTCTGGGTGCAGTGATTGGCGCAAGATTAGGTCATGTTTTTTTCTATGATTGGGAATATTATAAAGACCATCTCATCGAAATTCCTCAAACTTGGCATGGTGGCTTAGCCAGTCATGGTGGGGCTATAGGCATTTTTATTGGAATTTGGCTCTTTTCAAGAAATGTATCTAAAAAACCAATGGTCTGGATGCTCGATAAAATCGCAGTTCCTACCGCATTAGCTGGTTTTTTTATTAGGTTAGGTAATCTCATGAACTCTGAAATATTGGGAAAACCATCAGATGTACCTTGGGCTTTTATCTTTGTTAGAGAAGGAGATGGTTTGCCAAGACACCCAACACAATTATATGAATCATTGTCTTATTTGTTAATCTTTTTTATTCTTTATTTTGTTTATTGGAAAACGGAGAAAAGAAATAAACCTGGATTTATGTTTGGCGCTTTTATGATGTTGGTTTGGGGCGTTCGTTTTGTATTGGAATATTTTAAAGAAAGTCAAGGTGGTTTCGAATCTGCCTTAGGTCAAATATTTAGTACTGGTCAATGGTTAAGTATTCCTTTCGTTCTCGTCGGTGCTTATTTTGTTTTCAGACCATGGAATAAATCTGCTAATGCTTAAAAACTTAATATAAAATTACGTAATACGATATGAGTTTGATTGAAATGAGGGTGCCACCTGTTGGTGAATCCATAAATGAAGTTACGCTGTCAAGATGGCTTAAGCCTGAAGGAGCAATCGTTAAATTAGACGAACCTATCTGCGAATTTGAATCGGATAAAGCAACATTAGAATTTCCAGCTGAAGCAGCAGGAAAACTGACGTATGTTGCTAAAGAAGGGGATGATTTAGCCATCGGTGCCTTGGTAGCAACTATCGATACGAGCTTTGTCAGTGAAGCCGCCCCAGTGATAGCTGCTCCAAAGCAATCTACTGAACCTGCTACAGTAGTGGAAAAAATGGTTCCTGAAGCTCCTTATGCTGCAGGTCATCCTTCCCCGGCAGCATCAAAAATTTTGGAAGAAAAAGGCATTCCTGCTCAATCTTTACAGGGAACTGGAAAAGATGGCAGAATTACAAAAGCAGATGCTATTCAGGCGGAACCTGTAAAAAAATCAGAACAGCCTAAAGTTGAAAAAATAACTGCTTTAGCTAATTTCTCCAGAACGGAGGAGCGCAAGAAAATGACCCGAATGCGCAGAACCATTGCTAAAAGATTGGTGAGTGCTAAAAATGAAACTGCCATGCTTACCACTTTTAACGAAGTGGATCTTACAGCAATTATGCAAATCAGGGACAAATATCAAGATAAATTTGTTGCGAAATTTGGAATTAAACTTGGCTTTATGTCCATTTTTGCAAAAGCATGTGCGAAAGTTTTAATGGAAATGCCAGAAATAAACGCGAGAATCGAAGGGGAAGATTTGATCTTACCTAATTATGCTGATATTTCTTTTGCTATTTCTACTCCAGCTGGCCTGGTCGTTCCCCCAATCAAAAATATTGAATCTCTATCCTTTGCTGATATTGAAATTGCCCTGAAAGATTTAGCTCAAAAAGCAAGAAATGGTTCTTTAACCTTAGACGAGATGTCCGGAGGTACTTTTACCATTACAAATGGTGGGGTTTTTGGCTCTTTGTTAAGTACACCTATTATAAATGAACCTCAATCTGCCATACTTGGTATGCATAGTATCAAAAACAGGCCTGTTGCTATTGATGGAAAAGTGGAAATCAGGCCTATGATGTATTTAGCTATGTCTTATGATCACAGAGTTATTGATGGGAGCAGTTCTGTTACCTTTTTAGTTAAAGTTAAAGATTTACTGGAAGATCCTATGTTGCTTTTCATGGGGCTATAATATATTTCTTAGCTGCTTGCGGATATGAATTATTTCAAGATAAGCAGCATATAAAGAGGGTTGGTTAGAGGGAATTTCTAAAATTTCTAACCAGCCTTCTTCATTTATTCCCTCACCTATCGCGCAACGGTTTGCATATAATAAAAATAGCGATTGATAATATTCAAAGGCAAAAAATCCTCTGGATAAATATTTTTCCCACATTTTAACTAAATGAAATTGAAGGTGTTGGGTGTTTTTATCAGACCATTCAAAATAAGGATTTAATAATATTTTTAAGAAAAGACTCTCATTTTCAAGGGGTTCCTTACTATGTAATAGAAATTCCTGCGTTAATCTGATGGAATCCCTGTTTGAAATTATTTCTAAAAGCGACGGAAGAACCTCAATGCTTAAACTGGAAGTCTCTTGGTTTTCCACCCAATGTTGAATAATATAATAAGCCCATTCTCTGGTTTTATAATGTAGAATGGCAAGTATTAAATTTGGTAACAATAGATCATATAATGATTCTTTAACCAATAATTGTAAGAACTTATCAGGCGTTAGATTGAGCTTTTCATTCCAAATATTGGGGTCAAACAAGGAGAAAGCATGTAGATAAGTTTTTAATTTTTTAGAAGAAGAAAAAGGAGGATTTCCATCAGGATGCAACCCTAATCGAGTCCATAATGAGGGCCACTCTGCAGGAATTTCTATATTAATGCTTTGTTCAGCATAGCCAAAACAGGATAAAATATCGAATTTCAATTGTTCCACCAACTTGTCATCCGGTAATAATTTACATTTTATACGGGTGGTGATTTTTATTAATTCAAAATCATTATCGTCAATTGCCAGACTTATTAAATGTGGAGATGGCAATATATCCATTTTTTCTAACAATAATAGAAACTGAATTTTATCATATATACTTTCTTCTTTCCAGGTATTTGAAAGGAGGGTTAGTACTTTATCTGGAAAATGGGAGCATAAATGGGAAAGCAAAGAAAATCGTTCCTGAAATGTGCCTATATACCAAAGATTTTCGTCCATGAATGGTATTAGTGATTTCCATTTTTTATTCTTTTGAAGCAATAAATAGCCGTTTTCAGAAATAACGGGTTTTAGTTTATGGAAATAGATAGGGTCTTTACAGGAAATATCAAATAAGGAAGGTAAAAGTAATATTGGAATAAAGCTGTTTTCTCTCTTTAACAAGTCAAAAATTTCTAAATGAATATCGATTAAAAGATCGTTTTTACAAATTGATTTTATCAAGTTAAGTTGATGAATTGGAATGATTTTTTCATTGGAAAGGTAAGGATCATCTTTTATTTCCTCCTTATTAATAGTCGACAAATCAGGTTTTACTGGCGCGGAAATAGGGGAGGATATTTTTTTTAAGCCTACATGCATCGCTAAAGAAATACGCATAAATGAAGTATCACTTAAAGTCGGATCTAAACCTATGGATACATAAAATTTACGTATTTCTGGCGGTAATACGAAATGGTCTGTTCCTAAAAGTAATACCTTTTCCCAATCATTCATTTTTTAAATTTTCCTTTAGAACGGGACTGTTTCTGCCTTGTATTAACATACGAAAAGTACTTATGATAACAAAAATATAGATGAACAGAGAGGGAAAACCACCAAGGTTTGAGGTCATTTTCACTCCTTCAATACCCGCCTTACTTACCATTATCCAGGCTGTAAGTCCAATAATACTTCCCCAAATTATTTTAATTAAGTAGGGGGCTTCTTCCTTAGTTTCAGAAATACCCACCGTACTAAGTCCACTCATGGCAGAAGTGTTGGAATCGGCAGCGGTTACAAAAGAAATAAAGACTAAAAAGAAGTAGAAAATAATCCACAAGGTAGATAAAGGAAGTTGCTTTATTAATTCAAAAATGATAGATTCTGGCCCTTTTTGTTGTAAAAGATTATTTAAAGCTCCGTCAAAAATTTGATCAAAATAAAGAGAATAGCTTCCAAAAAGAGCCATCCAGAGCATTGAAAAAAGACTTGGGAATAATAGGTTAAACCGTATAAAGGTTCTAACATTATATCCTTTCCCTAGTCTTCCTAAAAAAAGAGCGGAGATAGGCGTCCAGGCTAGCCAATTTGCCCAGTAAAAAATAGTCCAGCTATTCGCCCAGCTTTTATCAATCCCAATGGCCAGACTGCGGGGAATAATGGTGCTGACAAAATCGAAGATATAGGAACCGAAATAAGGCCATATTTCATTGAATGGACCAAAAAAGATAAACCAGCCAAGAAGAAGGATGAAACCTACAATATTGATATTCGACAATAACTTAATACCTTTTTGAAGCCCTGATGAAGCCGACCAAATAAAAGTTAAGGTTAAAAAAAAGGCGATGAAGCCAATATTAGTTTCCGTCTTTGCCGCAGGTATGAACTGTTTTATTCCCCCGGAAAGCGTTAATAAGCCTGCTCCCATAGATGCAGACATCCCCGCGACTAAACTAAATAAGCTAATACTGTCCACATAAGGGGAAAGCTTTAATGATTTTTTTTCACCAAGAATTGGTACGAGCAAACTGCCTATTTGGAAAGGTTGTTTTAAATTATAATAACTGATGGCAAACATCAGTGCTGTAAGGGTGTAAATGCTGTAAGGTATAAACGTCCAGTGTAAAAATAAGGTGGAGATGGAAAAAGTTCTTGCCGCATCACTCCTGCTATTTATTTCTAAGCCTTCGGGTGGTTGATTGAAATGATAAAGGGGTTCTGCAGTTGCCCAAAATAAAATGCCTACTGCGATGGTCGTACAAAGAGAAATAGAAAACCAGCTTAACTTGTTAAGGATAGGTTTTGCATTTTTACCACCAATAATTAGGCTTCCAATAGGAGAAAAATAGACAATAAGTAATAAAATTAGACCAAGGATGGCAGTACTGGCAAAAAGCCATCCAAAATGAGTTAGTATCCAATCGTTGACGTTTTTAGTAATAGCCAAGAATTTATCGCCATCTAACAGACTGAAAACAATCGTCAGGGTTAGTAAAATGACAGGTATTCCAAAAACAGCTCTGCGTATTTTCATATTGTGAATTTATTACAAAGAAAGAATAATCAATTAATATCATCCAATTCGAAACAAAAGTAAAAAGAATAAGACCGATAGACTAATGGTTTTTGATAAATGATATAGGTTCCTCTGGATTCAAAAAAGAGAGGACTAATAATTATATAGTGGATGATATTAGCCTTTATAAAATTTTTAAGGTAGCTGATTATCTTTGTGGAAATTAGTTAAGTATTGCATCATGAATATAGCAAAAGAAACCCATACTTCCCTTTCCTATTCAGAACCTGGAGATCCATGGGTGACGAAATTGATTATTCAATTAGTGGAGGGCCTGACAGGTAGGAACCTTATTGAAAAAAAATACAATGAAGTGTTGAATAGGGGACTGCCGGGAAAGGATCTGATGAGCGCAGCCTTGAGGGAATTAGATATTAACTTATGTTTCGATGGATTTTCAATCATGGATTTACCCCAGGATGGTCCCATCATCTTTATTGCAAATCATCCATTTGGCGTGGTTGATGGCTTAGCCCTGGGAGAAATAATTTCAAAAGTCAGGGATAAATTTGCCATATTAGTAAATGCAGTTTTATGCAGAAATCCGCAGTTAGATCCATTTTTGTTACCCATTGATTTCAGAGAAATACCTGAAGCAATGAGGACAAATATTAATACCCGAAAAGAGGCCATTGAAAGGCTTTCGAGGGGTGAAGCTATTGCCATTTTCCCGTCAGGTGCCGTCGCTACAGCCCCATTTCCAGGTAAGGAACCTGTTGATTTGGAGTGGAAAAGATTTGTTGTAAAACTTATTACCCAATCTAAAGCAACCGTAGTTCCCTTATATTTTCATGGAAATAATAGCTTCTGGTTCCAATTGGCCAGCTATATTCACATGAATTTAAGATTAGGCCTATTATTATTTGAAGTGAAAAATAAAATAGGAAAGACCCTTTTTGTATCTATCGGTAAACCAATTACCCCAGATCAATGGCAATCAAAAAATGTAATTTCAGAATTATTACCATTTTTAAGGGAGCAAACGATGTCTTTAGGTAAGAAAAACGC
>Ga0304730_1000248_pt1 | contig 48021 bp, 46 predicted proteins | sample M_130628_MF_Meta_FD_190474 | JGI IMG/M metagenome (GOLD analysis project Ga0304730, IMG submission 190474) | Freshwater microbial communities from Lake Montjoie, Canada to study carbon cycling - M_130628_MF_MetaG (v2) (version 2) | ecosystem: Environmental > Aquatic > Freshwater > Lake | place...
GCGACCGCCGCCAACCGACGCGCACACGCGATATTCTCCGCACGGAACGCCTCGCCGATCGCCCCGACAACCGCCGAATCAGATAATTCTTCGAACATGCTTTCGATAGTAGAGGGCACCCCTGACACGTTCGGGCCGGCGTCAGTCCCCCGAGATGTCGAGTCCGTGCGCGGCGGCGAAGGCCAGCCCCTGGGCGACGTCGATGCGCGCACCCCGGCAGGCCGCGGTCGTCCATAGGTTGGGATCCACTCGTGCCCCGCGCAGATCCGCCTCGTCGAGCTTCAAGCCCTGCGTACGCACACCGGACAGGTCGGCGCCCCGCAGCACTGCCGTGCGCAGGTCAGCCCGCACCAGCGAGGCCTCCCGCAGCCGACAGCCGGACAGATCGACTCCACGCAGGTCCGCGCCGGCCAGCACCGCCAGGGTGAAGTCGACCTCTTCGCAGACGATCGGCCGCATCCGGCACTCCTCGAACGTCGATCCCAGCATGCTGCAATTTCGGAATACGCTGTGCCACAACGTACTCCGCACGAATCGACAGTTGCGGAATGCCGATCCCAGATGCTCCGAGTCGGAGAGGTTGGTACCACTGAAATCGCATTCGGTGAAGACCACCCGCTCGGTGCGCAGACCGGTGAGGTCCTCATCGCGGAAATCGTGACCGGTGAACTCGCGATCTGCCCAGTGCTGCACAACTGAAGATCATGTCTGGAGATGTAATAAATTGCTTCGAGAAGGTTGGACTCGGCAGGAGGTTGAACATGGAGACCGGGCGATTTCAGCGGTGGTGGCTCGGCGCCTGCATCGTGGCGCTGACCCTGGCCACCTGGGCCGGAGGTTCCAGACTGCTGATCGCCGGAGTCTTCGTCGTCATATTCCTGACCGGTGCCGCGCTGATCAAAGGATCCTGAGCGATGCGGCACCTGATGTTCCGCGGGCCGGGTGATCTGGGCTGGCAAGAGTGCCCGGCACCAAGATTGATTGATCCGCGCGACGCCCTGGTACGCCCACTGGCCGTAGCGCGCTGCGACCTCGATCCGATCATCGCGCTCGGGCTTTACCCGATCACCCCACCGTTCGCGATGGGCCACGAGATGGTGGGTGAAATCGTCGACCTCGGCGACGCGGTAACGGTTGTGGCCCCGGGGCAACGGGTGATCGTTCCGTTCCAAGCGAGTTGCGGTGACTGCGCGCCCTGCCGCCGTGGGCATTCCAACGCGTGCGCCTCGGTTGCGCCGGGCACCGCGTTCGGACTCGGGCCGCACGGCGGTGTAGATCTCGGCGGCGCACTCGCCGATCTGGTGCGCGTCCCGTTCGCCGATCATGCGCTGCTGCCATTACCCGACGGCATGGACCCGGTGATCGCCGCCGGCATCCCCGACAATGTCAGCGACGGTTACCGCTGCGTGGCTGGACCGTTAGTAGAGACACCGGGCGCTTCGGTTCTCGTCGTCGGCGGACTGGCGCCGTCAGTCGGGCTGTACGCGGTCGCCTCCGCGGTCGCACTTGGTAGCGAACGAGTGGTCTATGTCGACCACGATTCTGAACGGCTGAGGCTCGCAACGGCTCTCGGTGCTATCGCGGTAGAGGCGCCACTGGATGCGCTCAAGGGCGCAGTCGGGGACGAACGATTCCCGATCACCGTTGATGCCTGCGTACTGGACGCCGGCCGCGACCTCGCGCTGTCGGCCACTGCACCGTGCGGCACCTGTACGAGTGTCTCCGGGGGCGCGACCCCTAGCGCGACGCTGCCACTGCAGGCCATGTACCTGAAGGGCGTTCGGTACGAGATCAGCCGGGTGCACGCCCGGGCCACCGCGCCGGCGGTCCTCGAACTCGTCGCGTCCGGACGGCTGGATCCCGGTGCGATCGTCACCAGAGTTGCCACCTTCGATGAAGCACCGGAGGCGATGGTGGAACCTGCCGTCAAGATCGTGTTCGTGCCCTGAGCCTTCCCGGGACTGCTCTGTGTCCACAGGCCCCGAGATGAGATGAACTCTCGCACTGATCCCACCGGTAGTCTCTAACCTGTGAGTCAGGATGATCTCGAGGATCTCAATCGGCGGCTCCGCGCAGCCGAGCAAGACGCCGCGGCGGCCCGGGTGTTGGCCGGCGCAGCCGATCGGGACGTCTCCGAGATCAGAGCCGAGATCCGCGACTTCCGAAACGCCACGACGGCGAGTTTCAATGCTTTGCGGGAGGACTTCGGTGACCTCCGCACCAACGTCGATCGGGGTTTCACCGAGATGCGCAGCAAGCTGGACGCGACCGCGAGCGGCCAGCAGACCATCGCCGAGCTGATCCAAAGATTGATCACCGAACAGGACCGTTAGCGGTTCTGCTGTCGATGTTTCGCATTCTCTTCTTCTCGCAGAACATCACAATCCACCGAACATCCGGAGTGTGCCCAACTGTTGAGGCTCGCTGAGTAAATCGACCTTCACCCAGCGATCTAGGAGACCGCATTCCTGCAGTTCTTCGATCTCAAACTGCAGCGGTTGGTCGTCGAACCAGAGGAATGGACTCCTCAGGTCGATTGCCTCCAGCTTGCTGGTCGCCCAGGACGTCGGCCTGATCGAGGTCAGGAGTTCCACCGTGGACGGCTGTACGAGTCTGCTGAGTACATCGACGACTGGCGTGGCATCATCGTCGCGACACCGCGTGGTCAACCAGTGAACCGGGTGGCCGCTGTGCACCATCGCAGCAAGGAACTCATCTGCATGATTGGCGAGGGTGCCGTCATGGTTGAGTAGGACACCGTCGACATCCAGATAGATGTTCATCGTTGCCTTCGCCGGCGAGAGAAGCGGGAGGAATGCGTGTTCAAAATCCTATTCTTCTCCCCGCGGATCGCGCCCAACACCGGCAACGCGATCCGGATGGTGGCGGCCACCGGATGCGAACTGCACCTGGTCGAGCCGTTGGGGTTCGACCTGTCTGAGCCGAAGGTACGCCGGGCCGGGCTGGACTACCACGACCTGGCATCGGTGACGGTGCACGCGTCACTGGATGATGCGTGGGCGGCGATTGACGGGGCACGGGTGTTTGCGTTCACCGCTCATGCCGAGCGGTCGTTCGCGGACGTGGAGTACGAGGCCGGCGATGTGCTGATGTTCGGGCCCGAGCCGACCGGTCTGGATGAGGCGACGCTGGCTGACCCGCATATCACCGCCCAGGTGCGGATCCCGATGCTGGCAGGCCGGCGGTCACTGAACCTGTCCAATGCCGCCGCGGTTGCCGCCTATGAGGCGTGGCGGCAGCAGGGGTTCGACGGAGCCGCCGGGCCGGCGACATCAGACACCGGCGCAGTCTGACTTACCAGGTGTCCCAGTGGGTCAGCTGCTCTGCCGGCAGCCGCTTGGCCAGCTTGAAATCGGTGCCCTTGGTATAGGCGATCGGGAATAGCCCGCCCTGGGTGTACTGCTCGTAGGGAATGCCGAGCAGATCTGCGGCCTTCTTCTCGCCCTCCCCGATCAGATGCAGCGTGGTCCACGCCGAACCCAGGCCGCGCTCCCGCAACGCCAGCATGAAACTCCAGACCGCAGGCAGCAGCGAACCCCAGAACGATGCCTGCACGCCGGCGTCGGTTCCCTCCGGGCGGCCCTCCAGCAGCGGGATCATGAAGACCGGGGCCTTCTCCATGTTCTCGTTGAGGTACTTCGCCGAGCTCACCACCGCGCCGATCTGCTCGTCGCGGATGTCACCACGGACCGGCGGTTCCATGCTCAGGTAGGGCGTGCCCATGGAGCGGTAGATCTCGGCCAGCGCCTTCTTCTTGGCCGGGTCCTCGACGAACATCCACTGCCAGCCCTGGGCATTGGATCCGGTGGGCGCCTGCAGCGCGATGTCGAGGCACTCCATCAGCACCTCGTGGGGTACCGGCTTGTCGAAGTCGAGGCGCTTGCGCACCGAGCGGGTGGTGTTGAGAACTTCATCGGCGGTCAGGTTCAGCTTCATGGGGCGAGACTACCCACCCGGGCATCACCGGAAATCCCGGGATCGGGAGCCAACCGCCAGGGCGATGGGGCGCATCTTCTCGGCCACCACCGTCACCGCGCCACTGGCGTTCTGCACCCGGCCGCGGATCAACAGCGCCGGTGCGCTCTGGGCCACCTTGCGGTATCGCAGCCACAGCCCCGGCATGCACAACACGTTGACCATGCCGGTCTCGTCCTCGAGATTCATGAACGTCACTCCACGGGCGGTCGCCGGCCGCTGCCGGTGCGTCACCGCACCGGCGATGAGTACCCGGCTGCCGTCGGGAACCGACAGCAGCCGATCGGCCGGGGTGACGCCCAGTGCGTCGAGATCGGCGCGCAGGAACTGGGTCGGGTAACTATCCGGGGAGACGCCGGTGGCCCAGACATCGGCGGCGGCCAGTTCCACGTCGCTCATGCCGGGCAGGGTGGGGACGGTAAACGCAGAACCCACACCGGGCAACCGGTCCGGGCGCTCGGCGGCAGCCGCACCGGCGGACCACAGCGCCTCGCGGCGGGTGACGTCGAAGCATCCGAATGCACCAGCGGTGGCCAGCGACTCGGTTTGAGGAACTGAAAGCTGCACCCGCCCAGTCAGATCCAGTAGGGAGGAGTACTCGCCCGCGGTTGTACGTTCGTCGACGATGCGCTGGGCGAGTTCGGTGCCGATGTTGCGCACCGCACCGAGTCCGAGCCGGACCTCCAGGCCGCGGTTCTCGCACGTGGCGTGGGCCAGGCTGGCATTGACGTCCGGACCATGCACGAGAACCCCGTGGCGGCGGGCATCGGCAACCAGCGATTGCGGCGAGTAGAAACCCATCGGCTGGGCCCGCAGCAGTGCCGCACAGAACGCCGCAGGGTGGTACAGCTTGAACCAGGATGAGTAGTACACCAGCGAGGCGAAGGATAGCGAATGACTTTCCGGGAAGCCGAAATTGGCGAAGGCCGCGAGCTTCTCGTAGATCCGGTCGGCGACGTCACCGGTGATCCCGTGCCGCTGCGCCATCCCGGTGTAGAACCGGTCTCGCAACCGCCGCATCTTCTCGGTCGAGCGCTTAGAGCCCATCGCCCGGCGTAACTCGTCAGCCTCGGCGGCCGAGAAACCCGCACAGTCCACGGCTAACTGCATGAGTTGTTCCTGAAAAAGCGGAATGCCCAACGTCTTTCGCAGCGCCGGTTCCATCGACGGGTGGTCATAGGTGACCGGCTCCAGTCCGTTGCGCCGCTTGATGTAGGGATGAACTGAGCCGCCCTGAATGGGGCCCGGCCGGATCAGCGCCACTTCCACCACCAGGTCGTAGAACAGCCGCGGCTTCAGTCGGGGCAGGGTGGCCATCTGGGCGCGGGACTCCACCTGGAACACCCCCACCGAATCGGCGCGCTGCAGCATCTCATAGACGGCCGCGTCCGCCAGATCGAGTCGGGCCAGATCGACCTCGATGCCCTCATGTTCGGCGACAAGGTCGATGACGTAGTGCAGCGCCGAGAGCATGCCAAGGCCGAGCAGATCGAACTTCACCAAACCGATTGCCGCACAATCATCTTTATCCCACTGCAGGACGCTGCGATTCGCCATCCGAGCCCATTCCACCGGACACACATCGGCGATCGGACGGTCGCAGATCACCATGCCGCCGGAGTGAATACCCATGTGCCGGGGTAGGTCAGCAATCTGGTTCGCCAGGTCAGTCACCGACTCCGGAATATCCTCGGCCTGCTTGCTCCAGGCATCCTGCTGGCCCTGTGAGAAACCCAGCGCCCGGGCCATATCGCGGATCGCACTGCGTTGGCGGTAGGTGATCACGTTGGCCACCTGTGCGGCGTAGTCGCGGCCGTAGCGGCCGTAGACGTACTGGATGACCTGCTCACGCAGATCGGACTCGATATCGATATCGATATCGGGCGGACCGTCGCGGGCCGGCGACAGGAACCGTTCGAAGAGAAGGCCGTTGGCCACCGGGTCGACGGCGGTGACGCCGAGGGCGTAGCAGACCGCCGAGTTGGCCGCCGACCCGCGACCCTGACACAGGATGTCGTTGCGGCGGCAGAACTGAGTGATGTCATGCACAACCAGGAAGTAGCCCGGGAAGTTCAGCGTGGAGATGACGTCGAGTTCGCGCTCGATCTGCGCGTAAGCCGCCGGCGCACTGGCCTGCGGCCCGTACCGACCGGCGGCGCCGATCATGGTCAACTCGCGCAGCCAACTGTCCTCGGTGTGACCATGAGGGGTATCGAAGGGCGGCAGTTGCGGGGCGATGAGTGTCAGTTCGAACGAGCACTGTTCGCCGAGATCGGCTGCCGCCGTGACGATGTCAGGGCACTGGGCGAATAGTCGTGCCATCTCATCCCCGGATCGCAAGTGCGCACCGCCCCGGGGCGTCAGCCACCCGGCCGCGTCGTCGAGAGACTGCCGCGCCCGGATCGCCGCCATGGCCATCGCCAGCCGGCCACGCGAGGGCTCGGCGAAGTGCGCCGCCGTAGTGGCGACCACACCCACACCGAACCGTGGCGCAAGTCCGGCGAGTACGGCGTTGCGCTCATCGTCGAGCGGATCGCCGTGGTGAGTCAGTTCGATACTCACCCGGTCGGCGCCGAACCGGTCCACCAGATTTCCCAGCGCGACGGCGGCCGCATCGGGTCCGCCGGTTGAAAGTGCCTGTCGAACATGACCTTTGCGACATCCGGTCAGGATGTGCCAGTGCCCTCCGGCGGCTTCGGTGAGACTGTCGTAGTCATAGCGGGGCTTACCCTTCTCGCCGCCGGCCAGATGTGCGGCGGCGATTTGGCGGGACAACCGGCGGTAGCCCTCCGGCCCGCGGGCCAGGACCAGCAGGTGCGGGCCGGGCGGATCGGACACATCGGTGCGCGAGGTATCGGATAGCGATAATTCGGCGCCGAAGACGGTCCGCATGCCGAGTTCGCGAGCCGCCTCGGCGAAGCGCACCACGCCGTACAGCCCGTCGTGGTCGGTGAGCGCGATCGCGCGCAGGCCCAATCGTGCGGCCTCGGAGACCAGTTCCTCCGGGGTGCTGGCGCCGTCGAGGAAGCTGAACGCCGAATGGGCATGCAACTCCGCGTAGGGCACCCTCGAGCGAGGGCGCTCGGCCTGGGGCTGGGGCTGGTATGCCGCACGCTTGCGGGACCAGGCCGGGGCGTCGCTGCCGTCGGGCAGCCGAGGGTGACCATTGAGTACCCGTGCCATCTCGGCCCAGGTCGACGGCCCGTCGTTCCATCCCACCCGGACAGTTTATCGAACATATGTTCGGTATGCGACGGAAAGCACATACCCCTACGCTGTGCTGGTGACTTCAGATCCCCAGACCCATCCCGCCGAGCCGCATGTCGGCGCAATCAACACCAAACTCAACTGGTTGCGCGCCGGGGTACTCGGTGCCAATGACGGCATCGTCTCGGTCGCGGGCATCGTCATCGGCGTCGCCGCCGCCACTGTCGAACGTTCCCCGATCCTCACCGCCGGCATCGCGGGACTCGTCGCGGGCGCATTGTCGATGGCACTCGGCGAGTACGTGTCGGTGAGTACCCAGCGCGACACCGAGCAGGCTCTGCTGGACAAGGAGCGTCGGGAACTCATCGAAGAACCCGAGGCCGAACTCCGGGAACTGATGGGGATCTATCGGAGCAAGGGACTCTCACCGGAGACTGCCCGCGCGGTGGCCGAGGAGTTGACCGCACACGATGCGTTCGCCGCGCATGTGGATGTCGAACTGGGTATCGACCCCGACGAACTCACCAACCCCTGGCATGCCGCGATCTCGTCGGCGATCGCCTTCACCGTCGGTGCGATGCTGCCGCTACTGGCGATTCTGCTGCCGCCCCCGTCGAGCAGGATCCCGATCACCTTCGCGGCAGTGCTGCTGGCACTGGGTATCACCGGGTGGATGAGCGCGCGCCTCGGCGGCGCCGACCCCAAGCTGGCCACCCGGCGGGTGGTCATCGGTGGTGCGATTGCGATGGCTGTCACCTACGCCATCGGCCGCCTCGTCGGCGGAGTCGTCTAGCCGAACCGGGCCGGGTTTACTCAGAACTCGACCGGAACCGTCACGATCGGGGCGGTGGAGGGCCTGTCGTCGATCAGGAACGCTGTACCGGTCGGGTCCTGATCACCCAGATCCAACTCGTAGATCGCGGGATTCTCGTGCACCCGGTAGTAGTACTTCAGATTCTTGGTATCGGCGACGCTGGTCCACAGCGTGTACTCCGTCGACTCAACACCCGTGTCCGTCACATTGCGCAGAATCCCCCGCGGCAGATCGAAGTTGTTCATCACATGCCACGCCGTCCACACTGCGTCGGCGCCGGTCTTATCGGCGTACGCATCGCGCGCGTACAGGCTGGCGCGAATGAAGCGATCGGGCGAGTTACTGCCGCCCGGCATACCGACGTAACCATTGCCCATCGTGATCTTGTAACTCTGAGAACCACCGGCCGTGAACGGGCCGGCCGGGTTGTACGGCGAGAGCGACTTGAAGTGCTCCCAATTGTTCAAGTGGAACTCAAAACGCGGCAGGTTCGTCACGCAGCCTCCCGGTGACTCGAGGATCGTCGGCGGCTGGTTGAGGGTGTGCCATTCGCAAATAATCGTCTTCCCACTGGCATCGCCGACGCGCAGATGGATCGGAAGTTGGCCTTTGGTCGTGGGTGTGAACGGAAAGTCGGTATCGACGACGACGACGTCGCCGGACAGTAGGGCCGCCTGGGCTTGATCGGTGGTCGCGCAGTTGCCCAGGAGATAGAGCACAACCTGCCAGCTGGCGATTGCTTTGTCGCGATTGTCATCGGAAACCGGTGAGAACTCGGTGAACCCCGGGAGGTTGAAAACGCCTGCGACAAGACCCTTCTCGTTCATTCCGTCTGACCCCAGCGAGTGCGTTCCGCTGGCGATCAGCACGTTACCGCCGAATGCGTACGTGTTGGTCCAGTGCATACCGTCGGTTCCCGAGCTGGTGTCACCGACAAAACCCTGCCCGCGGGGAAAGTAGCCGATGCACTCCGGCAGCGGGGTGTCGAACTCCATCGTTCTGGCGTAGACGATATCGCCGTTGTCGGCCGTCAGTTTTATCCCGGTACACATGTGGCGCGTCAGTCCTTGTACTCGGCGACGCCGTCGTCGAGCACGACCCGGGCATTGGATCCATCGGGACCGCTGGCCTCGGTGCGGTACACCGCGCGGCCGGAACCGGTGCGCCAGATCGACGTCGTCAGCGTCTCGCCCGGGAACACCGGTGCGGAGAACCGCGCCGCCACCGCGGTGAGCCGCGCGGCCTGTCCGCCGGCCAGTTCGGCCAGCAGCGCCCGGCCGGCGAAACCATAGGTGCACAACCCGTGCAGGATCGGCGTGGGGAAGCCGGCCATCTCCCGGGCGAACCAGGGATCGCTGTGCAACGGGTTGCGATCCCCGGAGAGCCGGTAGATCAGGGCCTGGTCCTCCCGGGTGGGCAGGGCGATCCGGGCATCGGGTTCGCGGTCGGGGAACTCCGGGGCCGCCGCGCGCTGGCCGGGTTGTCCGCCGAACCCACCGTCGCCGCGGATCACCAATGTGGTGAGCGTTTCGGCGACCTGTGCTCCGGTGGCCGGATCGGTGCCCCGGGCCCGCAGGATGAGGATGGCGTTCTTGCCCTCGCCCTTGTCCTGGATATCAGCGACCTCGGCCACCACTGATAACGAACCCGAGGCCGGAAGCGGGGCGGACAGCCGGATCTCCTGGGAGCCGTGCAGCAGCATGCCCCAGTTGAACGAGCCGACCAGCGGTGTGGCGGCGAAGCCCATGCAGCAGATCACCGCGAAGGTGGGCAGCACCTGCTGAGGGACGTCATGGCTGTTCTCCGTGGTGAACGCGAGGTCGCCGGTGCCGGCGCCGACACCGAGTGCGTAGAGCAGGGTGTCGCGTTCGGTCCACTCATAGACCTTGGGTTCGGTCACCGCACCGATTGCCGAGGGGTCGATTGCCATTGCCGCACTCCTGTTCGTGGATGAGATTCCATAATTGCACTCGCTCTAATTCCGCCCCGCCAGGGCCAAAGACAGTGCACGCTGTCGGTATGTACGTTTCTCCTACCCGTAAATTCTCCGCGGCGGTGGCCGCACTGTTGGTGATGGTCATGCTCGCAGCCTGCGGTGGCAGCTCACAATCGCAGGAACGCAACGTCACGCTGACGTTCATTCGGCACGGTGAGTCGGAGGCCAATGCGGCCGACATCGCCTCCACCGCGATACCCGGACCACCGCTGACAGCGGTCGGTCAGGAGCAGGCGACGACACTGGCGAACCGGTTGTCAGATAAGAGCTACGACGGTGTCTACGCCTCGCAGATGGTGCGCTCCCAGCAGACCGCCGCTCCGATGGCGAAGGCAGTGGGCAAGCAGGTGACGGTACTGCCGGGTCTCAACGAGATCCCCGCTGGTTGGTTCGAGGGCATCCCGATTTCAGACACCTCCGGCACTTTCCTGCTGGGACCGGAGGCCTGGCTCAAAGGTGACCGCCGGTTCGGCATCCCGGGCTCAGTTAATGGCAACCAGTTCAACAACGCGTTCACCGGTGCCGTTCAGAAAATGTATGAGAGCGGCGAGGACAAGCCGGTCGCGTTCTCCAGCGGTTTGGCGATCATGATGTGGACGCTGCTCAACGCCCGCAACGGCAAGACGAGCCTGCTTGCCGATCATCCCCTGCCCAACGCGGGCCAGATTGTGCTCACCGGTAACCCGACGAGTGGGTGGACCGTCGTGGACTGGGACGGGATCACCAACTTCGCCATTGACGACTGACGCGCACTTCGCGATGCCGCTGCGGGTGCGGTATGCCGAGTGCGATATGCAGGGGCGGGCGTTCAACGGCCACTACCTCACCTGGATCGACATGGCGCACACCGAGGCGCTGATTTCGGTGGTCGGCAGCTTCGAGGTGTTTGCGCAACGGGGTATCGACTTCGTGGTGGCCGCGGCCGAGTTGCGTTTCCGCCGGCCCGCGCGGTTCAACGATGAGCTGGTGGTGAACGTCTCGATCGAAACGCCGGGTAACACCTCGCTGCGCAGCCGCTACACCTTCGACCGCGGCACTGAGCTGATCGCGGAGGCGACCATGACCCACGTCTGCGTGGATGCGGTGACCTTCGACAAGCAGCCGTGGCCGGACTGGTTCCGGGATCAGCTTGCTCACTCGTAGGCACCCTCGAGGTACCACCGGTGCTGCCGGTAGCACAGCAGCAGCGCGGTGCCGTCCACCAACACCTGGGCGCATGCGGTCTGTTCGCCGGTCGGCCATGGACCGGCCCACCAACTCAGTTCACCCCGGTAGCGCGACGCCGTGCCGCCCAATCGGGACGGTTCGCCGGTGAACATCCCGCGATCGGTCACCTGGACCGGATTGCCCTGAAAATCAAGCAGTTCCACCGGTTGGTCCAGAAGCACGGCCGGTGCGGGCTGCGGCAGCCGACCCGGCCAGGGCCGGTCGGTCGCGGCACTGGGAACCGGCTCGTCGCCGAACGGGGTCAGGGTTATCCGCTCGGTGGGCAGTCGACCGCCGCTGAGTATCGGTAGCTGTACGGCGTCGAGGCCCAGCAGACCCTGCACCCGGGCCAGCGCTCGGCTGGCCCGCATCCGGTCATCGCTGCCGAGGCCGCCCCACAGCGGCAACTGAAGTGCTTCTGCGGAAACGACTTCCACGGGCTGCAATCGCAGCATGATCACCGGGCCGGTGGGCCGACCTGTCCCCCGGGATGTCAGCCAGCCGTCGAGTTGCCAGCGCACCCGATCGGCGGTGGCATCGGACGTCAGCGGTTCGGCACACCGCCACACCCGGCTGTATTCACCACCGCCGGCGGTGACGGCGTGGATGGCCAACCGGGTGCATCCGACACCGGCCGCCTCCAGGCTGCGGTGCAGCGCGGCGGCCAGGGTCCGCCCGGCGAACGCGGCGGCATCAACCCGATCGATCGGCGGGTCGCAGTGCAGTACCGCATCAAGATCCGGTGGCAACTCGCGTCCGGAAGGGCTGCGCCCGGGCTCGGCCCGGACGAATCGGTGGGCCACCACGGCGTCGATGCCGAATCGGGAGGCAACATCCTTACGAGGTAGCGCGGCGAACTGGCCGAAAGTTCGGATTCCCATGCGCCACAACAGATCTGCGAGCTCTTCTCGGCCGGGACCGGAGAGGCTCGGCTCGGTATACAGCTGCCGGATGGACAGTTCTGACAGGAACGGCGCGTCCTGACCGGGTGTCACCAATCGGCCGGCCTTGGCGGCGAAAACCGCCGTGGGCAACTGATCGGCGATTCCCACCTGACACTCGGCACCGGCCGCGGCGACGGCGTCGACTAGTCGTTCGGCTGCCGCCTGCTCAGAACCGAAGTAGCGGGCCGCGCCGCGAACCGGCAACACCACCAGCCCCGGCCGCAGGACTTCGACCCGGGGCACCACATCGTCCACCGCCGCCGTGACACCCTCGAAGAACCGCGCATCCCGGGCCTCGTCGGCGCCGACGATATGCACCTGCGGACAGCGCGCCTGGGCCTCACGCCGGCGCAGACCGCGCCGAACCCCCGCCGCCCGCGCTGCTGCCGAACAGGCGATCACCCGATTGGCGGATGTGACCGCGACCGCTGCGGTGTGCGGCAGTTCGGCCGATGCCGTCGCTGCCACCGCCGGCCAGTCCATGCACCAGATCGCCAGCACCCGGGCAGTCACTGCCGGTGTCACTGCCGGCCTCGGGTCCGGATCGACACCCGCACCGCACTGATCCGGCCGTGGCCCGCCACCGGAACCTCGCCGGGGCCGCCGGGGGCCGAGGTGATGTCATAACCACTCACCCGGGCATCCATCCGGATCGACGCGCCCTGCCAGTCCCCCTGCGTCACCAGCAGAGTGCAGCCCCGCTGGCGGGCCCGTGCCACCACGGCGCGCGCTCGCGTCGCGGACACCGATCGCCCGGCCAGACCAAGCACCACCAGATCCATCCCGTCCATCAGCACCGCGGCCACCTCCACCGGATCGGCACCCGGTTGCGGGATCACCGCGAGCCGAGTGAGATCCGCGCCCATCTCGGCGGCGGCCAACAACCCGAAGTCCGGCAGTCCGACGACGGCCACATGACCGCCCGCAGCCGTCACCGCGGCGGCCATGCTCACCGGTAGCGATCGGGCTCCCGACAGCACCGCCACCGCGCCCTTCGGCACCCCGGCCACCAGTGGCTCGGGCACCTCAACCGCGGGCGATCGGGCACCCACCTTCCCGGAGACCGCCGCCATCTGGCGTCGAAGCTGTTCTAGCTGTTCAGAGCGGTCAGACCGGCCCTTCTCCAGGGCGATAGCCGCCGTCATCGCCCACCTCCCGCTGCGATCGACATCCACTTTTTTCGAATATATGTTCGATATCGGAAGTAAACACCCACCCGCCGACAAGCGTCAAGGGGTCAGCGGCCGGGCACTATTCCCACTCGATGGTGCCGGGCGGTTTGCTCGTCACATCGAGCACCACCCGGTTGACCTCGGGCACCTCATTGGTGATCCGCGTCGAGATCCGTTCGAGCACCTCATAGGGAACCCGGGTCCAGTCCGCCGTCATGGCGTCTTCGCTGGAGACCGGACGCAGCACGATCGGGTGGCCGTAGGTTCGGCCGTCGCCCTGGACCCCGACCGAACGGATATCGGCCAGCAGCACCACCGGGCACTGCCAGATCTGCTGATCCAACCCGGCCGATGTCAACTCCTCGCGCGCGATCAAATCGGCACGGCGCAGCGTATCGAGCCGATCCGCGGTGACCTCACCGACGATCCGGATACCCAAGCCGGGTCCTGGAAAGGGTTGGCGCGCAACGATTTTCTCAGGCAGACCGAGTTCGCGGCCAACCGCACGAACCTCGTCCTTGAATAACAACCGCAGCGGCTCGACAAGGGTGAACTTCAGGTCGGCAGGCAGACCGCCGACATTGTGATGGCTCTTGATATTGGCGGTGCCACTGCCACCGCCGGATTCGACGACGTCCGGGTATAGCGTGCCCTGCACCAGAAAATCGATATTCCCGACACCAGAATCGTTGCCGGCCAAAAGGTCTCGCACCGCACCCTCGAAGGAGCGGATGAACTCGCGGCCGATGATCTTGCGCTTGCCCTCCGGATCGGTCACGCCGGACAGCGCTTCGAGGAATCTGTCCTGCGCATCGACCGTCACAAGCCGGGCACCGGTTGCCGCCACGAAATCGCGTTGCACCTGTTCACGTTCGCCGGCGCGCAGCAGTCCGTGATCGACGAACACACACGTCAAACGATCGCCGACGGCCCGCTGGACCAGTGCGGCCGCCACCGCGGAATCCACTCCCCCGGACAGTCCGCAGATGGCCCGGCCCTCGCCGATCTGCTCACGAACGCCGTCGATGAGTGACTCGGCGATATTGGCAGGTGTCCACTCCGCATCGATCCCGGCGAAGTCGTGCAGGAACCTGCTGAGCACCTGCTGGCCGTGCGGAGTGTGGATCACTTCGGGGTGGTACTGCACCCCGGCGAGTCCGCGGCTGCGGTCCTCGAATGCCGCCACCGGTGCGCCGGCACTGGTGGCCACCACCTCGAAGCCGGCCGGTGGATGAGTCACCGCATCACCGTGGCTCATCCACACCGGCTGCGTACCGGGCAGACCCGAATGCAGTTTGCCACCAACAACATTGAGATCGGTGCGGCCGTACTCGCTGGTACCGGTGCGTGCGACGGTGCCGCCGAGAGCCTGGGCCATAGCCTGGAATCCGTAGCAGATGCCGAATACCGGAATACCGAGATCGAACACGCCCGGATCAAGCTGGGGCGCACCGTCGGCGTACACGCTGGCCGGCCCACCGGACAGCACGATCGCCCGCGGGTTTTTGGCCTTGATCTCCTCGATGGTCGCGGTGTGCGCGATGACTTCGGAGAACACCCGGGCCTCCCGGACGCGTCGGGCGATCAACTGGGCGTATTGCGCGCCGAAGTCGACCACCAGGACGGGGCGAGGCGATATTGAGTCCGGTTGCACCGGCACAGTCTAGAGGCGGGTGTGCGACCGAAAACTAACTACCGACGGTCAGTCCGACCTTCTGGAACTCCTTGAGATCGCAATAGCCGGCCTTGGCCATCGAACGACGAAGCCCGCCGACGAGGTTGAGTGAGCCGAACGGGTCGTCGGACGGCCCATTGAGCACCTCACCGAGCGACGGCCGGTCGCCGAGGGCCACCTGGAGCATGCAACCGCGCGGCAGCGACGGGTGCGCGGCGGCAGCCGGCCAGAACCACCCGTTGCCGGGCGCTTCCGCGGCCACGGCCAACGGTGTGCCGAGCAGGACGGCGTCGGCACCGCAGGCGATGGCCTTGGCGAGTTCGCCGGAGGTGTGGATATCACCGTCGGCGAGCACGTGAACGTAGCGGCCGCCGGTCTCGTCGAGGTATTCGCGGCGGGCCGCGGCGGCGTCGGCGATCGCGGTGGCCATCGGCACGTTGATGCCGAGCACCTCGTCGCTGGTGGTCGCGCCCAGCGTCGAGCCGTAGCCGACGATCACACCGGCCGCACCGGTGCGCATCAGATGCAGCGCGGTGCGGTGATCGGCCACCCCGCCGGCCACCACCGGAACATCGAGTTCGGAGATGAAGGTCTTGAGGTTCAGCGGCTCGGCGTCGGAGGCAACCCGCTCCGCCGAGATGATGGTGCCCTGGATGACCAGCAGGTCGATTCCTGCCGACACCAGCGCCGGGGTGAGCGCCTGGGCATTCTGCGGACTTACCCGCACCGCGGTGGTGATCCCGGCCTCCCGGATGCGGGCCACCGCCGCCCCGAGCAGGTCGGGGTCAATCGGGGCCGCATGCAACTGCTGAAGGAGCCGGATAGAGGCCGAGGGGTCCGCATCGTCGGCCAGTTCGATGACCGCAGCGATCTTGGCCTCGACGTCAACGTGGCGGCCGATCAGTCCCTCACCATTGAGCACACCTAATCCACCAAGACGGCCAAGCTCGATGGCGAACTCCGCGGAGACCAGAGCATCGGTCGGGTGTGCGAGGACCGGGATATCGAACCGGTAGGCATCCAGCTGCCAGGAGGTGGACACGTCCTTGGACGAGCGGGTGCGCCTGGCGGGCACGATGTTGATCTCGTTGAGTTCGTATGTGCGGCGGGCGGTTCGGCCCATACCGATTTCAACCATGTCACGCATGATGTGTTTGCCTAGCGGGCGTAGTAGTTGGGAGCTTCGACAGTCATGGTGATGTCGTGCGGGTGGCTCTCCTTGAGCCCGGAGGCGGTGATCTGAACGAACTGTGCGCGTTGCAGATCGGCGATAGTGCGCGCACCGGTGTAGCCCATCGCGGCGCGCAGGCCGCCGGTGAGTTGGTGGATGACGGTGGACAGCGGCCCGCGGAACGGCACCCGGCCCTCAATGCCTTCGGGAACCAACTTGTCCTCAGAGAGCACGTCGTCCTGAAAGTAGCGGTCTTTGGAAAATGACTTAGCTTCACCCCCACCGGAGCCGCGACCCTGCATCGCCCCCAGTGAGCCCATCCCGCGGTAGCTCTTGAACTGCTTGCCGTTGACGAAGATCAAATCGCCCGGCGCCTCCGCGGTACCGGCCAGCAGCGAGCCCAGCATCGCCGCCGACGCACCGGCAGCCAGCGCCTTGGCAATGTCACCGGAGTACTGCAGTCCACCGTCGGCGATCACCGGGACTCCGGCGGGACCGCACACCGCCGCGGCTTCCAGGATCGCGGTGATCTGCGGCGCACCCACGCCGGCCACCACCCGGGTGGTGCAGATCGAGCCTGGGCCGACGCCAACCTTGACCGCGTCGGCGCCTGCCTCCACCAGTGCCGCGGCCGCACTTCGGGTGGCCACATTGCCGCCGACGATCTCGACCCGGTGCCCCACCTCGGCTTTGATCTTGCCCACCATGTCGAGCACCCGGCGGTTGTGGGCGTGGGCGGTATCGACCACCAGGACATCGACGCCGGCGTCGACCAGTGCCATCGCCCGGTCCCAGGAATCCTCTCCGACGCCGACGGCCGCGCCGACCAGAAGTCGGCCATCACTGTCCTTGGTGGCCAGCGGGTGCTTCTCGGTCTTGACGAAATCCTTGACGGTGATCAGACCGGTAAGGCGCCCATGTCCGTCGACGATGGGCAGTTTCTCAATCTTGTTGCGCCGCAACAGACCCAGGGCTGCATCGGCGGTGACGCCCTGCTGCGCGGTGATCAGCGGCGACTTGGTCATCACCTCGGCCACCCGCTTGTCCATATCCACTTCGAAGCGCATGTCGCGGTTGGTGATGATGCCCGCCAGCGCGCCGTCGCCGTCAACCACCGGCAGGCCGGAGATATGGAACCTGGCGCACATGGCGTCGACTTCGGCCAGGGTGTTGTCCGGTGAGCAGGTCACCGGATCGGTCACCATGCCGGCCTCCGAGCGCTTGACCATCTCCACCTGCACGGCCTGCTCGGCGATGGACAGATTGCGGTGCAGCACGCCCATGCCGCCCGCTCGGGCCATCGCGATCGCCATCCGGGCCTCGGTCACGGTGTCCATGGCCGAGCTGACCAGGGGAACCCTGAGCCGGATCTTGCGGGTCAGCTGGCTGGAGGTATCGGCGGTCGCGGGCACCACATCCGAAGCGGCGGGCAGTAGCAGGACGTCGTCGAAGGTCAGCCCCAGCATGGCGATCTTGTCGGGGTCGTCCCCGCCGGTTCGTTCCATCGGTGCGGCCTCCATGAGCGTGCGAAGACTCCATCCTATCGGCACGCCGGTTCGATACCTGGCGCGATACCTCCGGCGCTGCGTAGGCTGAATGGGTGCGCGACCACCTCCCACCTGGCCTGCCGCCCGACCCGTTCGCCGATGACCCGTACGACCCATCGGCGGCGTTGGATGCCATTGAGCCCGGCCAGCCGCTTGATTCCGAGGAACGCTCCGCTGTGGAGGCCGATCTGGCCGACCTAGCGGTCTATGAGAACCTGCTGGCTCGTCGAGGTGTCAGGGGTTTGGTGGTGTGTTGCGACGAGTGCAATGAGGATCACTACCACGACTGGGACATGTTGCGCGCCAACCTTCTTCAGCTCTTGATCGATGGCACCGTTCGCCCGCACGAACCGGCTTACGACCCGGAACCGGACGCGTATGTCACGTGGGACTACTGCCGCGGCTACGCCGATGCCGCGCTCAACGAAGCCACATCGGACTACGACGGCTTTCGTTAACCAACCGGGACCGGCAGCGGAATCACGACCGTAGTCGTGGTGACCGGTGCCGGTGCCTTCGGCGCCTCCGCCGTCGTGGTCGCGGCAGCCGTGGTCTGGGCAGCGGTCGTCTGGGCAGCGGTGGTCTGAGCAGCCGTGGTCTGGGGCGCCTGCGTCGTGGTCACCGCCTGCGCCGGAGCGGCCGTCGTGGTCACCGCCGTGGCCTGGTCTGGGGTTGACGACTTCGCAGCGACCGAGGTCGTCGCGGCCGGCGCGGCACTTGTCGTCGGGGCCGCAGTCGTCGTCGGGGCCGCAGTCGTCGGGGCCGCAGTCGTCGCGGTCGCAGTCGTCGTCGCGGCCGCAGTCGTCGGGGCCGCAGTCGTCGTCGCGGCCGCAGTCGTCGGGGCCGCAGTCGTCGTCGGGGCCGCAGTCGTCGGGGCCGCAGTCGTCGCGGTCGCAGTCGTCGGGGCGGCAGTCGTCGTCGGGGACTTCGTCGTCGGAGCAGCGCTAGTCGCAGCGGCAGTCGTGGTCGGGGAAGGACTCGTCGCCGGCGAAGCTGAGGTCGACGTGATACCGGTGCCCGACGAGGTCGACTCCGGCGTGGTCGTCGCAGAATCAGTCAACGACGGCGCACTTGGCGTGCTGGTGGGCGGCGCAACCGCGGGCACCAACTCGGTGGCCGATGGCGGCACGGTGTAGGTGATACCCGGCGCGGCCGTGGCTTCTGGATCGCGCTCCACCACCTTGGCCGACAGGTCGTTGAACTGTTGCATCAACTCCTGCTTCTGCGGCACATCCCCGAGTGTCTCCACCTGGGAACTGACCGCCACCAACTTATCCTGGGCCTGCTCCCAGTCGCCGCGGGCGATGAGATCCTGCACCTGATTCAGTTCGGTGCGCGCAGCGAGTGCCACCTGGTCATCGCGGACCTGAGTCGGGGCGCCGAAGAGCATCGTGCGCAGCCCATAGAGGGCATCGCCGGGGCCGGCGCCCGCCACCACGGCACCGAATCCACCGATACACATCACGGCAGCGGCCGCGGCACCGACCACGCTCAGTCCACGCCTGCTGCGCGTGGTGGCCGACGACCGGATGTCCCGAACCTCCCGGTTGACGCGGTTCGGCTGCTGCGCCAGTCCGGTATTCAGCGCGGCGATCGCGTCGGATTCTGAGATCAGGCCGGTCACCGGCGGGAAGCGCATCTCGTCTCGCCAGCCGCCGAGAAGTGCTGCCAGGTCGGCGTCTGCGGCGTCACGCGGTGTCGCCGGCCCGCCGTTGGCAAGCGCGCTGATGAAGTCGTCGCTGCTGCGGATCGCATCCAGCGACGGCTCGTCACCGGGCCCGCCGCGGAAGTCACGGGGGTCAGGCCCGCGGGTGTCAGGCCCACCGGTATCAGACATAGTCGAACCCCGATCCGTCGATCTCCGCCTTCAGTCGCGCCAGGGCACGATGCTGGGCGACCCGCACGGCGCCGGGAGTGCTGCCGACGGCCTCGGCCGTCTCCTCGGCGGACATCCCCACCACGATCCGAAGCGTCAGGATTTCGCGTTGCTTCTCCGGAAGTATCGACAGCAGCTTGGTCATCCGGGCGGAGGAATCGGACTGAATGGCCATCTGCTCGGGACCCGCATCCAGCGAGAGCCGTTCCGGTACCACCTCGGTGGGCTCGGAGCGGTTACGGCCGGCCGCGCGGTGAGCGTCGGCGACCTTGTGTGACGCAATGCCGTAGACGAAGGCCAGGAAGGGGCGTCCCTGGTCCTGGTAGCGCGGCAGCGCCTGGATGGCGGCCAAGCAAACCTCCTGAGCAACGTCGTCAGCCGAGAGCCCACTGCGCTCTGCGGCCCCCACTCGGGCCCGGACGTACCGGACCACGATCGGGCGGATGATCTCCACTACTTCTCGGAGGGCATTCCGATCGCCTGCCACGGCCTGCGCCACAGCAGCGTCGAGACGCTCTCCTGGAATGGACATCGGCGACGGCATCTCCAACGTTACGGTCCGGGGAATTCCGGCGGGCTGGCTCAGCTACAGACAATATCGGCCGGAACTGCGGATCGGCCGTTAGCTGCTGCGCAGGTGACCGCCGTGGCGCGTGATGAAAGCGGCGCTGCGGTCCCGAATATCGGCGATTTCGGTCGGGCCGTGGGTCGCACTGCCGATTCCGGCCAGCAGACAGGCCAAAGCCCAGCGAAGCGGCACCAGGCCGTAGGTCAGGGTGTCGGTCAGCGCCACGTCGGCCACCGCGCGCGACGCCGCCAGGTCGCCAGCACTGCACAACGCCGCCGCGAGCACGACGTCACTCTTCACACGATGCCGACGCAGGGCCGGAAGCGCCTGTGCGGCGAGGTCGACCCCGTGCCGGGCATGGTCGCGGGCATCGTCGCCGTGGCCCGCCGCCATCGCCAGTTCAGCGCGCACCCAGGACAGCCTGATCGGCAAGCGGTCGGGCGGCGCGTCGGCACCGGCACCGGCACCGGCACAGTCCAGCAGTGCGGTGGCGCGGGTGAGCAGTGCGGCCGAGGCGGCCAGCCGGCCCAGTCCGAGTGCATCGGCCGCCAGGCCGATGAGGGCGTCGACACCGGCCTGGGCATCCCTGCCGGCCCGGGCCAGCGCCCGGCCGTCCCATCCGCGGGCCAGTGCGTGCCAACCCAGCTGGCGGTAAAACGACGCCCGGGTGCTCATGGCCAATGACACCCATCGCCCAGGGGGGTCGCGGCGGAGCAGTTCAGCGAGATCGGCCTGGGCGCATGCGTAGCGCCCCTGGCCGCCGGCCGCCACGGCACGCAGCAGAAGTTCCTGCGCGCCCCGTGCCGGCGGCAACGGCCAGCGGCCGGGTTCAGCGCCGAAGGCAGCGGCGGCCAACACGGGGACCGGCGTGCTCGAAGTCATCGGTTGGCGACGCTATCAATCGCGGTTAAGAGTTTGTGCTGCCCGCGTTACGACCGTGTCAACTCAAGGCCCCAACTTCAGAGCAGACATACCCAACGCCGGGGGTCTCCTGGGTGAATCGAAGGCAAACGGTTCAAAGATGAACGTGACGTAAATTCCCACGCTGCGGATAGGTGATTTTGCACATCCAAAGACCCTTGACGGGGTTTCATCAGCTCTCCTAACGTTGCGGTCACGAGTGGTCAACGGCGACACAGCTCAACATTGATTCACGGGTCAGATGTGCGAAACATGCACGGGGAGAGAGGCTTTCAGATGTTACAGCCGCAGCAGCTACCTGGTCCGAACGCCGATACCTGGGACTGGCAGTTACAGGGCCTCTGCCGGGGCGTCGAATCGTCGGTGTTCTTCCATCCCGACGGTGAGCGCGGCCGGGCTCGGACCCAGCGCGAAATGAGAGCAAAGCAGATGTGCCGCCAGTGCCCGGTAATCACCCAGTGCCGGACGCACGCGTTGACGGTCGGCGAGCCCTACGGCATCTGGGGCGGCTTGAGCGAGGCCGAGCGGGAACTGCTGCTCAAGCGGGGAATCGGACGCCGAAGCGCCTGAGGCTCTCAGATCGGATGGTGGCAGGCCACCGCGTGCTCCCCGGTGCCGGAGGCCCGCGGAACCAGTGCCGGTCGCTCACGGGCACACAGATCCGTTGCCGCCGCACAGCGGGGGTGAAACGCACAGCCGGTCGGTGGTGTGGCAAGGCTTGGCACATCGCCACGGAGGATGATCCTTTCGCGCGTGCCGATCCCGGACACCTCGGGAATGGGCACCGCCGATAACAGGGCATTCGTGTAGTGATGCGCGGGGCGGTCACACACCTCGAGCGCCGGTCCGATCTCGACGATCCGACCGAGGTACATGACCGCAACCCGATCCGACACCTGCCGCACGACGGCGAGATCGTGCGCGATGAAGACGTACGTGAGACCGAGATCCCGCTGCAGGTCGGCAAGCAGGTTGAGAATCTGGGCCTGGACCGACACGTCAAGGGCCGACACCGGTTCATCGGCGATCACAAGGCGGGGATTGAGCGCGATCGCCCGGGCAATGCCGATGCGTTGGCGTTGACCGCCGGAGAATTCGTGCGGATAGCGGTCGGCGTATTCGCGTCGCAGCCCGACGATCTCCAGAAGCTCCCGCGCTCGCTCCCAGCGCTGGGCTGCGGTGCCCACGCCATGAATGGCTAACGGCGCCCCGACGATCGCGCCGGCACGGTGCCGGGGGTTCAGCGATGCCGCGGGATCCTGAAACACGATCTGCATCTCCCGGCGCATCCGGCGCAGATCCTCGCCCCTGATACCTGTGATATCAGTTCCGGCGAAGGAGATCGTTCCTGAATCGGGGTCCAGCAGACGCAGCAGCACACGCCCGAGTGTCGATTTACCGCATCCCGATTCTCCGACGAGCCCGAGCGTCTCGCCCTCACGGACATCAAGCGAGACATCGTCAACCGCGTGGATCCATCCCCGGGTGCGCCGCAGTAGACCGCCGCCTCGCAGTGGATAACGCTTGGAGACGCCGGTCGCGCGCAACAATGGAACATTCATCTCAGCGCTGCCCGCCCGTCTCGGGGAAGGATGCACGCGTCGAGATGTCCCGCGTCGTCAGCAACGAGCGGCGGCGTCGTGGCGCACTCGGCCAGCCTGTGGTCACAGCGCGGAGCGAACACACAGCCCGACCGGTGCTCGTGCGGATCCGGTGGTGCACCGGGAATCGTCGGCAACCGGTCCAGTCGGGGCCGGTCGACCCGGGGCATTGAGCCGAGCAGTCCCCAGGTGTACGGGTGACGAGGATCGTCGAAGATCGCCGCCGTCGGACCAGACTCGACCACCTTCCCGTCGTACATCACCTGAACGTGATCGGCGATCTGGGCGACGACGCCGAGATCATGGGTGATCAGGACGACGCTGGTGCCATAGTCCCGCGCGACGGCGCGGATCAGATCCAGGATCTGCGCCTGGATCGTGACGTCAAGCGCGGTGGTGGGCTCATCAGCGATCAGCAGTTTGGGCTTGCAGGACAACGCCATTGCGATCATCAGGCGTTGACGCTGTCCGCCGGAGAACTCATGCGGGTAGGAATTGAGCCGCTGCGCCGGATCGGGAATCCCGACCTGCTGTAACAACTCAACGACCCGGTCTCGGGCTTGCGCCTTGGACAGACGCTCATGCGCCCGGAGTTGCTCAGCGATCTGAGCGCCCACCCGCAGCACCGGGTGCAGCGAGGTCATCGGGTCCTGAAAGATCATCGCGATCTCCGCTCCGCGGATCTGCCTCCACTCGTCACGTTTGAGCGCCAGCAGATCGCGCCCCCGGTAGCGCACCTCGCCCTCGATACGCGCGTTCGGGTCGATGAGCAGACCCATCACACTCATCATCGTCACGCTCTTACCGGATCCGGACTCGCCGACGATACCGACGATGCTCTGTTCCTCGACAGTGAAGGAGACGCCGTCCACCGCGGTTACCGGGCCGGTCTCGGTCTCAAACCGCACGCGCAGGTCGACGACCTCCAGCAGTGGTGCGCTCACGAGGCCCGCGTCCTCGGATCAAGCCAGGCATAGAGGACATCGACAGCCGCGCTGGCGATGACGATGACGAACGCCCCGTAGAGAACGGTTGTCATGATGACCGGAAGGTCGAGCCCGGCAAGCGAAAGGTACGTCAGCCGGCCCACCCCGGGCAGTCCGAACACTACTTCGACGAGCAGTGCCCCGCCTGCCACCAACGCACCGAAGTCCAGCCCGAACAGGCTCACGAAGGTGATGAGGGAAGCCCGGAGTTGATGCCGCAGCAGCACTCGACTCTCGGAGATACCCTTGGCGCGGGCGGTGCGGATGTAGTCCTCGTTCTCCTTCTCGATGAGATCCGACCGAAGCACTCGCGCGTAGAACCCGACGAACAGGATCGAGAGGACGATCCAGGGGATCACCAGGTGCTGGAACCACAGCAGTGGATTGTCCGTCAGTCGCGTATAGCCAAGGGGCGGAACCCATCTGAAGATCCATGTGTCGTTCCACCGTTGCTGGGTGAGCAGGTTTGCGACCATCCCGAGCCAAAACACCGGCAGCGACACACCGACGAGCGCGATAGCCATGATCAGCGGATCCCAGACAGTACCGCGCAGCGCGGCCGACAGGACGCCCAACGCGATGCTGGCGAGGACCCAGATGACGGATGCGCCGAGCACCAGTGAGAGCGTCACCGGCGCGGCGCGGACGATCTCGGGGATCACCTGAACGCCGCGATTTGTGTACGACTCGACGTCACGCTGGACGACGATGTGGTCCATCATTGTCACGTACTGAATGGGCAGAGGTCGATCGAGACTGAACTCAGCGCGAATGGCCGCGATATTCGCCGGCGTTGCATTGCGCCCCGCCATCCGGCGTGCCGGATCGACTCCGGGTGTGGCGAAGAAGATGAGGAATACCAGAACACTCAGGGAGAACAGCACGACCGTCATCGATAGGAACCGGCGGACGATGAACGCGATCATCGCGACTTCCGCAGCCGACGGGTGCGCACCTTCGCGCGGGGGTCGACCGCCTCGCGGACGCCGTCGCCGAGAACGTTGAGCGCCAGGATGGTGACAGTGATCAGGATTCCCGGAGCGATCGAGACCCATGGCCGGGTATAGAGCTGGGTCTGACCGTCGTTGACAAGACTGCCCCAACTCGCTTGCGGGGGCTGGACGCCGATCGAGAGGAACGACAGGGCCGACTCAGTAAGGATGCACGTCGCGACCATGAGAGGGAATATGACGATCACGCTCGGGATGACATTCGGTAGCACCTCGCGGAAGAGCAGACGCCTGCGCCGGGCGCCCTGGGCGATCGATGCTTCGATGTAGTCTCGGCGTCGGACCGCGATCACCTCGCCTCGCACCGGACGTGCCACGTAGGGGACATAGATCACCCCGATGATGAGAATCGGCAACCACAGGCTCTGCGGATCGACCGTGATCGGCCCCAGCGAGATGCCCTGAGTGAGTAACACTGTCGAGAGCGCGATGGCGAGAAGGTAGATCGGGAAAGCCCAGATGACATCGAGCGTCCGCGAGACGACAGCGTCGGTCGCTCCCCCGATGAAGCCGGCGAAAAGCCCCACCAACGTTGCGACGAGGCACGCGAGCAACGCCGCACCAACACCGACGAGCAGCGATGCGCGGCCGCCGTAGAGCAGCCGCGCAGCCACGTCGCGACCCTGGGTATCGGCGCCGAGGAAGTATTGCGATCGCAGCGTCGGCCCGATCGGAATCGAGCCGAGGCCGCTGTCGTTCGGCTGGATGACGGCGACCTGCCGTCCGTCGATCTGCACCATCCCCGACAGATTTGAGGCAAACGGATCGGTGTGGGCGACGTGGCTGGCGTAGACCGGAGCAAGCAGGGTGCCCGCCGCTATCAGCACCAGGGCCACCGCAGCAAGCATCGCCGCACGGTTTCGGCGCAGTCGAGAGATCGCGATCGCCCAGGTCCCCCGGCCCGGGCGGGCGGCGGCCTGCGTGGTCATGGTCACGTGCAGGTCATGTTTGCCGTTACTGCACCCAGGCTTGCTCGATCATGAATCCACCCACGACCGACGGGTTGTACTTGTAGTTGCCCACCCGAGCCGAGACGAAGTCGAGCTTGCTGCCGACGAACATCGGTACCCACGGCGCAGCATCGGTAACGAGCTTGTCGATCTCGGTCCACGCCTTGGCCGCCGCATCGGGATCGGTCAGTTGCAACGCCTCGGCCTCCTTGGTCTTCTTGTCGATCGCCGGATCGCAGAACATGGAGAGGTTCGGATTAGCCGTGCTGTTAGCCCGATATCCGCCGCATCCCACGACCACATCCAGGAAGTCCGCGGGCGCGGTGTAGTCCGGATACCAGTAGCTCGGACTGATCTGTGCCTTATTCGCCGAGTCCTGAACATAGGTGTACTGGACGCTGGAATTCATCGACTTCGAGCTTGCGTCGTATCCAAGTTCCTTCAGCAGCGAAACGAAGTAGTTACTGATCGCGGTGTAGCCATCCTCGTTCGTGGTGATGATGACCACCTTTTGCCCCTTGGTTCCCGACTCCTCGACGAGCTGGCGGGCCTTCTCCATGTCCGGTGCGCTCCACGTCGTCCCCGGGTCCTTCGTCCACGGGCAGTACGGCTCATACGACGGAAAGTTCGGCGGCAGCACCTGACAGGTGATCTCCGCGAGCTTCGGGCCACCCCAGATCTGCTGCAGCGCCTTGCGATCTGCCGCGTAATTGAGCGCCTGGCGGACCTTAAGGTTGTCGAACGGCGCGACCTGAGTGTTGAGAACCATGTGATACACCTGCGGCCTCGGGTCGATGAAGATCCGATCCTGGTACTTAGTGCTGATCTCCTCCAGCCGGTCGGCCGGGGGTTGGTCAGCGATATAGTCCGCGTCCCCGTTGGCGACCTGCGTGGTGCCCTCGTTCGGGTTGATCGCGAGGTTGAACTCGATCCGGTCCGGGTAGCCGTTCGGCTGCGCCTCGCCCGACCACTGCACAAACTCCGGATTGCGGACCATCACCATGCTCTCGCTGGGCGTGTAGCTCTCAATCATGTACGGACCGGTCGCAGGCAACGGCTTCACACCGGCTTCCTCGGCCGGAGTATCGGCCGGCAGGACATAGGCGAACGGAAGTGCGAGCTTCTGGAGGAAATCCGGATCCTTCTTGGCGAGTTTGAAGGTCACGGTCATGGCTGCGTCATCGGCGAGGATTCCATCGCTCAGATTGCATACCTTGCCGGCTTCCGGAGTTGCCTCGCACTCCGCGCCGCCCTTGATCGCCGAGTAGAAGTTCGAGACCGGGCCGGGCAGCTTGTACTGACGCTCGATCGTCGCCTTGAAGTCACTCGGCTTGACCTCCCGGCCAGTCGAATACTTCACACCCTTGCGCAGCGTGAACTCGTAGCTGAGTCCGTCCTCGCTTGGCTTCGGGATCTCGGTGGCGAGGTCGGGTACCAGGGTGTTGCCGTCCGCGCCGGGGACGCGCTTCCAGGTCAGTAGGCCGTCGTTGGTCATCCGCAGCAGCGACCAGTTGCCGTCATAGTCGATACCCGGGTCGATCGACGATCCGAAGCCCTGCCAGATGACCTTCATCGTGCCGCCCCGGTGCGGGCTGCCCAGCGTCTGATCCTTGGTCGGGTCGCCCGACGGACCCTGCGTTGCCGACGACGAGGCCGCCACGCTGCCGGTCGAGTCCGACGATCGACCGCAGCCGGCTGCACCGGCAACGACGACAGGAATAAGTAACAATCCGAACGTCTGACGGAACTTCATCTCATACTCCCTAGTGCACTCAATCAAGTGCGCGTTGCATTGCGGTGATGACTCGTTGCAATTCCTTGCGGGTGCGGGCGATGTGCCTGTCAAGTGAGCGCTGGATCCACGGGCCTTTCGCTCGGGCTTGCGGGATGCCTTGCAACGATGCGATCTCATCCCACAGATTCGGCCCGACGGGAAGGTGACTGGCACCGACCCAGTGCTCGCTCTTTTTGTTCTGGGCCCGCCGTTCCAGGTGTGTCGCGTGGGCATCGCGACTCAGGAGGGCTGCAACCTTGTTATCGCCGACTCTCAGCAGGTGTCGTGCCGCGCGCCGATCATCCTCCGCCATCAGAGCGGTGCGGGCGGCATTGAGTTCCCTGAGATCTTTCGCAAACTGGGTGTGTGGGTAGCAGGTCTCGATTGAGCTGTCGACTGCCGACAATTCGGTGCCGACCTTGGTGAAGGCCGCGCGGCCCTTGCGCTTACCGTGCCGTTCCGCTGCACGCTCGATGCCCGCGGTCGGAACGCCGCAGTCCTTGACGGCAGCTTTGAGATGGCGCGCCCGATCGGCGTGGTTGAGAATCCCGTCCGGATCCCGGTCGGCCATGAGTAGCAGGTAGGAGAAGAACCGCACCTGCTTCTCCAATTTGTTGAAGTCCAGGGCGTCGAGGGTGTCGAACTGGGTGTGATAGAGCGCTTTCTCAAACCACCTATCCCAGTTGAATGCGGTGACGCCGGGGACCCCGCGAATGAGGAACGGCCACTGTTCCGTTCCGGTGGAAGGACTGTCGCTATACCAACCGGTGTCGAGCCATCCCTTGGCTTCTCCGGTCCGGCAGGCCCCGCGCGCCCAGCGGGCGAGATCGGGCGGGGTCAGCATGATCATCCGCATGGTGGGGTGACCGCTGGCCTCGAGGCACAGGTGAAAAGCGGCGTTGGCGCCCCAGTCCGGGTGGGTATGGGCGACCTGCTCCCAGGCGCCGACGCACCAGTCGCAATCGGAGCCCACCATCCCGTACTCCTCGCCGGTACGAGAACTGAACGCCATCCGGTGGCGGGGGTTGATACCGGCCTGCTGGAGTGCTTCCGCCATGACGATGAGCGATGCCACACCGGTCGCGTTATCCCAGGCGCCATGATTCCAACCGTCGTGGTGGGCGCCGATGACGATCGGCTTACGCGGATCGCCGTCACCGAGATAACCGATCGAGTTGTAGCCCACGGCATCGCGGGAGAGCTTGGCATCGAGGGTGACCGTGGCCCTCGCGTCACCCCCGGCGAGTTTCTTCCTGATGTCGGCCGCATGTTCCTTGCGGATCAGAACGAACGGCGGAGCGCCGTCATGCCAGCCACTGTCGAACGCGCCGAGTGCGTTGGGGGCCTGGTAGTAGGGTCCGCCCGGCGGACAGTTGATGACGATCGCGCGGACCCCGCGCCGCCCGAGTTCAAGACCTGCCAGCCGCGGCGGATACGCCGCGCGATCCCAGTCACACAGCACGACCGCACCGGCGAGATCCATACCTTCGAGCGCCTTGCGATCACCACGGCCGACGTCGACGAAACGTGCGGTGATGCCTCTGGGACCGGTGCCCGGCACGCCTCCGAAGCTCGTCGCCTGGTAGGTCTTGCCGCCCGCGATCGCGACACTGGCCCCCGACAGGCGCCATCCGTCGACCCGGACCCGTTCGGTACCGCAGCCATCCAGGCCGGCGCGCCTGAGATTCGACGCGACGTACTCGGCGGTGGCTTTATCCTCCGGTGTGCCGGTGACGCGGTAGCCCAGATCGCACGAACCGATCTCACTGAGGTCTCGGACAATGGCGCGAAGGCGCTTGCCGGTGATAGGTAGCGATTCGGCGATCGCGAGGGCTTCGGGGTCATGCGCCCGTACGGTCTTCGCGCCGCGATTGAACGAGGGGGCGGCCGACATTCGAGCGAGCCTACTGAGCTTTAAGGCGTGGTGACCATCGAACCCAGGTAATACTTTTCCCGACCCGTCGGGTATCCGCCGCCGACGGTGGCGATGTGAACGTGGTCGAAATGGTTGGCGGTTTCGTTTCCGTAGTCCGCGGTCCAACTCGGCGCGCCGATGCCCGGATAAAAGCCCTGCCGCCAAATCACGTGCAGCACGCCCCACCGCTTCGCATTCGCCAGGGCGAACCCGGCGATCTGATTGCCGAGTTCAATACCTTCGGCTGAGTGGTAGTTCGGGATCATCACATCGATCGCCAACCCGTTGGGGTGCCACGGAAGTGGATCCTGCCGGACCCCGCCGATGGTCTTGATCTCCAGGAACATCGTGCTGATGGCTCGCGCGGCCCAGATGGTGTGGACCTGAAGCCCCTGCTCAGGTGCACGCCCGGGCGCTAACTCGAACTCAAAGTTCGCGTCGGGTACGGGTGCGCTGGCGACCAGCAGTTCCGCTTCCCTAGAACTTGCCGCCGGCGGCGCGGCGGCGGGCACGGAAGCGCTCGTCGGACTCGGTGCGGACACCGCAGTACCCGACGGGGCCGGTTTGCCCTGGGCTGCGAACATGGCGGCCGAGACGGCGACCGAGGCCGCAACGGCAAACCAGCGACCGCGGCCGTCGGCGAATACCCTCTTCACAGCGATTAGTTTAGAACGCGCAGTGATTGCTCAGTGCGAGTGGCCGTGGTGGCCGTGCCCGTCGTCGTCGTGCCCGGCCGGCTTTTCCACAATCGCGGTCTCGGTGGTCAGGATCATCCGCGCCACCGATGCCGCGTTGAGCACCGCCGAACGGGTGACCTTCACCGGGTCGATGACACCGTCGGCGATCAGATCACCGTAGGTCAGCGTGGCGGCGTTGAAACCATGCCCGGTGGGCAGTTCGCTGACCTTGTTCACCACGACCGAGCCGTCCATGCCGGCGTTGGTGGCGATCCAGTACAGCGGCGCGGACAGCGACGCGGAGAACACCTCGACGCCCAATGCCTCGTCACCCGTGACTGAGTCGCGCAGTTCCTTGAGCGCCGATCGGGACTGCACCAGTGCGCTACCGCCGCCGGTCACGATGCCCTCCTCGACGGCGGCCTTGGCGGCCGCGACCGCATCCTCGACGCGGTGCTTGCGTTCTTTCAGCGCGGTCTCGGTGGCCGCGCCGACCTTGATGACCGCAACGCCGCCGGACAACTTGGCCAGGCGCTCCTCGAGTTTCTCGCGGTCCCAATCGGATTCGGTGTTTTCGATCTCGGAGCGCAACTGCTTGACCCGGTCGGCGATGGCCTCATGGGTGCCGCCGCCGTCGACGATCACAGTGGAGTCCTTGGTGACCACGACGCGCCGGGCCGAGCCCAGGACCTCCAGGCCGACGTCGCGCAGCAGCAGTCCGACATCCGGGTTGACCACCTGTCCGCCGGTCACCACCGCCAGGTCATCGAGGAACGCCTTGCGACGATCCCCGAAGAATGGCGCCTTGACCGCGACGGCCTTGAGGGTCTTGCGGATGGCGTTCACCACCAGGGTGGACAGCGCCTCACCCTCGACGTCCTCGGCGATGATCAGCAACGGCTTACCGGACTGGGCCACCTTTTCCAGCAGGGGCAGCACGTCGGGCAGCGACCCGATCTTGTCGCGGTGCAACAGCACCAGGGCGTCCTCGAGGACGGCTTCCTGGGAGTCGAAGTCGGTGATGAAGTAGGCCGAGATGAAGCCCTTGTCGAAGCCGACGCCCTCGGTGACCTCGAGTTCGGTGTTCATCGTCGAGGACTCCTCGACGCTGACCACACCATCGCCGCCGACCTGGGTCATGGCCTCGCCGACCATCTCGCCGACCTCGGCGTCGCGGGAAGACACCGTCGCGACCTGGGCGATGCCGGTCTTACCGGCCACCGGGGTGGCCGCCGCCAGCAGGGCCTCGGAGACCACATCGGCCGCGCGGCTGATACCGAGTCCGAGTGCGATCGGGTTGGCGCCGGCGGCCACGTTGCGCAGACCGTTGTGGATCATGGCCTGCGCCAGCACGGTGGCCGTGGTGGTGCCGTCGCCGGCGACATCGTTGGTCTTGGTCGCCACCGACTTGACCAGTTGCGCGCCAAGGTTCTCGAACGGATCTTCCAGTTCGATCTCGCGGGCGATAGTCACACCGTCATTGGTGACGGTCGGGCCGCCGAAAGCCTTGGCCAGCACCACATGCCGGCCACGCGGGCCGAGGGTGACGCGCACAGCATCAGCCAGCTTGTCGACACCGGCTTCCATCGCACGACGCGCGGTCTCGTTGAATTCGATCAATTTGCTCATGTGCTGCGTTCCCGACTTTCGCTTAAGCGCGTTCCGCCCCGGAAACCATCGCGTTAGACGCGGGGTTTCCGGGGCGGTTCACGGTTACTACTTGTTGACGACCGCCAGCACGTCGCGTGCCGACAGGATCAGGTATTCCTCGCCGTTGTACTTGATCTCGGTGCCGCCGTACTTGCTGTAGATGACGGTGTCACCCTCAGCGACGTCCAACGGGATCCGCTTCTCGCCGTCCTCATCCCACCGGCCGGGGCCGACGGCAACGACGGTGCCTTCCTGCGGCTTCTCCTTGGCGGTGTCCGGGATGACCAGACCCGACGCGGTGGTCGTCTCGGCCTCGTTGGCCTGAACGAGGATCTTGTCCTCGAGTGGCTTGATGTTCACGCTCGCCACGATGGAACCCTCCACTGTTATGGCTGTGGCCCGGGGCTGTTCCCCGGACCGAATCGGTTTAACCAGGTGATCGGCATTCGTCCGTGCCCTCGCGCCGTCATCGCGGGTGCCGACGTCAGGGGTTGTGCGCCTGCCGCCTAGCACTCTATACCGGAGAGTGCTAGCACTCAAGGGGGGTCCTCTGCGATTCGCCGTGGGCCGAATCAGCCCTGCTGACGGGGTCCGTCGAACTGCCGGTGGTCGATGAGCAGGTGGTCTGAAACGTCGCCCACCATCTCCACGTCGGCGATGCGCTCGGTGAAGTACCACCCGCCCGCATCACGGGCGAAGCGGTCGAAGTAGCGGCCCACCACGATCGGCTGCAATGCCACCCGGTCGGTGGCCTGCACGACACAGAAGGTCGAGCGGGCGGCGGCCGTGGCGTCATCGGCGACCTCGATGATGAGGTTCAGAACCAGGTGCCGGGTCCCAGGCGTGCCCGGCCCTGAGGCGTCGGGAAAGCGCCGGGTGGTCATGGCGAACAGTCCGGCGATGTTCGCCGCACCGGACATGGTCGGCGTCTTGGCCCCGCCGAAATCTGCCCGGCCCAACAATGCGCCCAGGCCGTCGAAGTCACCGGAGTCGATCAGTTCGGCGTAGCGGTAGATGAGATCGGTGATCGCCCACCGGTCCTCGGTACTCATCTCACCTGCCCGGAAATGACCGGAAGACCCGGATCGGTGGCGACGTACAACGGTGAGGGCGCCGCGCCGGCGGCGAGCAGATGTGCGGCGAAAGAAGCGATCATCGCGCCATTATCGGTGCACAGCCGGGGCCGCGGTATGCGTAATGTCAAACCCGCTGCGGCACAACGCTGTTCAGCTAATTCACGCAGCCGTGAATTAGCCGCCACACCACCGGCGATCAGCAGCGTGGACACACCGGTTTCGGTGGCCGCGCGCACAGCCTTGGCAGTCAGCACATCGGCGACCGCCTCCTGGAACGAGGCGGCGACATCGCCGTGGTGTGCGTCAGGGTGAGACTCGATGTAGCGGGCTACCGCGGTCTTGAGTCCGGAGAAGCTGAATGCGTACGGATCATCTCGCGGGCCGGTCATTCCACGGGGGAAGGCAATGGCGTTGCGGTCTCCGTCGTGGGCCAGATCGTCGAGCGCCTTCCCGCCGGGATACCCCAGTCCAAGCAACCGGGCCACCTTGTCGTAGGCCTCGCCCGCCGCATCGTCGAGGGTGCTGCCGAGCTCGATGATCGGCTCGGCCAGCGAGCGCACGTGCAGGAGGTGGGTGTGTCCGCCGGACACCAGCAGGGCGACACTGTCGGGTAGCGGACCGTGGTCGTAGACGTCGGCGGCGAGGTGCCCGCCGAGGTGGTTGACCGCGTAGAACGGCACACCCCAGGCCGCGGCGTAGGCCTTGGCGGCCGCCACCCCCACCATCAGGGCACCGGCCAGACCGGGTCCGATGGTGGCGGCGACGACATCGGGACGTGAGATTCCTGCGGTCGACAGCGCCCGCCGCACGGTGGGTCCGAGTGCCTCAAGGTGCGCGCGCGAGGCGATCTCGGGCACCACGCCGCCGTAGCGCGCATGCTCGTCGACGCTGGAGGCCACCTCGTCGGCCAGCAGTGCGATGGCCCCGTCGGGCTCGAGCAGGGCGATACCCACTCCGGTTTCGTCACAGGAGCTTTCGATGGCCAGGACGGTTCGGCCGGTCATTGCGGATCTCGCCGCATGGTGAAGGCATCGGCTCCGCTGCTCTGGTAGTAGCGCTTGCGCAGACCGACGGTGACGAAGCCGAAACTGCTGTAGAGCGCGATGGCCGGCGGGTTGTCAGTGCGCACTTCGAGATAGACCGCGCTGTCGGTCCCGGCGAAATCCAGCAGTCGGGTCATCATGGCGCGACCGATCCCGTTCCCCTGGTAGGCCGGATCCACCCCGATCGTGTGGATCTCGTATTCGAACGGCGGTGTACGGCCCAATCGCACGATGCCGGCATAGCCGACGAGGTGGCCGTCCACCCGGGCGGCGACATAGCGGGCCTCACGTGCGCGCAACGCACGCTGAAAGGCCACCTCGGGCCAGGGGTCGTCGCCATCGAACAGCAGCGCTTCAAGTTCCGCGCACCGGGTCGCATCGGCTTCGTTCAACTCGTCGTAGACGATGTTCATCGGAGTCACCGCGCACGCTCGGCAAGTGTCTTGGCATCGGGGCGGCGCAGGTAGAGCGGAACCAGTGGCAGCGATTCAGCCTCCCAGTTGCTGACAGCGGCGAGCAGGCCGGCCGGCGACGGCTGGGCATCGACCACCAGCTCGGCGCCGTCGACTCCGACAGCGCTCATCGCACCCACGCCGGGTCCGTCGGTGCGCACCCCGTCGCGGTAGCGCGCCCAGTAGACCTCCCGGCGGCGGGCGTCAGTGACCACGAGTACCTCACCGGTCGTCTGTCCGCCGATTGCATCCAGCGAGCACACCCCGTACACCGGTATGCCCAGCGCGTGCCCGAATGCCGCGGCGGTGGCCATCCCAATCCGCAGGCCGGTGAACGGTCCCGGTCCGCACCCCACGACGACGGCGTCGATGTCACCCATCGTCAGACCCGCATCAGCCACTGCCGCAATGATATTCGGCGTGAGTTGCTCCGCGTGGGCGTGGGCGTCGACGGTAATCCGCTGGGCGAGCATTTCGGTCCGCCCCGCATCGTCGCGGCGCAGAACCGCGGCGATCACCGCAGGGGTGGCGGTGTCGATGGCAAGCACGGTTCGGGTCACGCCCGACTCCACTGCCAGGTCGCGGTGCGGGTGTCATCATCGATGCCACGGTGCAGGGTGACATCGAGGTGATTGGTCGACAGTCGCTCAACCAGACCCTCTCCCCACTCGACCACGACGACGGCGTCATCGAGGTCGGTGTCGAGGTCGAGGGAGTCCAGTTCCGCGAGAAGATCGGTGCCACTATCCAACAGGCGGTAGACGTCAACGTGCACCATCGCCGGTTGGCCGGCACGTCTGGCGCGGTGCATCCGAGCCAGCACATAGGTGGGTGAGGTGATCGGACCCTCGACATCCATCCCGCGGGCAATTCCCCTGGCGAGAGCGGTCTTTCCCGCACCCAGCGGACCGGACAGCACGACGACGTCCCCGGCACGGAGTTCTCGTCCGAACCGTTCGCCCAGTGCGATGGTGTCGTCGACGGTCGGCAGTGTTGCCGTGCCGCGGTCCAGACGGAGGTCAGTCACGTGCCGTCGCCCGTTCCACCAGCCGAAGCAGGGCGTCGTTGATGACATCGGGTTGTTCCAACTGAACGAGGTGGCCGGCGCCGGGCACGATCACCAATTCCGAGTCGGGCAGCAACGCGGCCATCTCCTCGGAGTGTTTCACCGGGGTGAGCAGATCCCTTGTACCGCAGGCGATCAGAGTTGGAATCCGGGCCAGCACAGGCAGCGCCGCACTCTCGTCATGGACTTCCAATGCGTGCAGGAATTCGACCAGGGTCGCGATCGAGGTGCCGTGAATCATGGCCTCGGCGAACTCGACGACGCTGGGACTGACGTCATCGCCGCCGAACGAGGCGGTCCGCAAAATCGGCCGCAGCACCGAACGGGTGGCGCCACGGGTGCGGTGAATGAGCCCGGGGTTGTAACGGGCGGTGAACCGAACCGCCTCCAGTGCGGGGTTCTGCAGGATCTCTCCCAGTGGCGAACGGGGTAGCCCTTCCACCGCAGCCGAGATCAGCGCGGCGCCGACGACACAGGGTCCGTAATGCTGCGGGAACTGACGCGCATGGGACAGCACCGTCATCGCGCCCATGGAATGGCCCACCAGGATCACCGGTCCGCTCGGAACCATCACCCGCAGAATGGTTTCCAGATCCAGACCAAGTTGCCCGACGGTGTAGGTCGCGATCGGGGCCGCCGCGGACTGTCCGTGCCCACGTTGGTCGTAGAACACCATCCGGACCTGATCACCCCAGCGCTTGGCCAGTGCGGCGCGCTGGAAGTGGAAAGATCCCATCCGGAGACAGAATCCGTGCGCGAACACCACCGTCAACGGCGCGGTCACCGGGCCGACTTCGCGGACCACCAGTGGCGTGCCATCGCCCGTGGTGACAACGCAGCCCCGATCGGCATCGAGCAGGGCGAAGTCCTCGCCCGCGTAGGCGTCCTCGATCATCCTGTGCTGTCGTAGGGCCTTGGCAGCTGTGACGCCGGCGACCGCAGTGAGACCGGCGACTCCGGCCAGCAGTCCGGCCTTGCGGGCCGGACCCAACTTATCGGCCATCGGGGCCGGACCCGATGTGGCTGCGCAGCACCCGGCCGCGTGGGCTGGTGACGACTTCGTAGTGGATAGTGCCGAGTAGGTCGGCCCAGGTCTGCGCGGTCGGCTCACCGGAAGTGCCCGGCCCGAACAGGATCGCCTCGTCACCCTCGGCGACATCGGGAACACCGGGACCGAGTTCAACGACGAACTGGTCCATACAGATTCGTCCGACGTTGCGCCGCAGGCGGCCGTTGATCATCACATCCAGCCGTCCGCTCAGCATTCGGTACACACCGTCGGCGTAACCGATCGGGAGAAGTGCCACAGTTGTGTCTCGGTCGGCGGTCCAGGTGTGACCGTAGGAGACACCCTCGCCGGCGCGAACCGATTTCACCGCCGCGACAGTGCATTTCAGAGTCATTGCCGGCCGCAGACCCATCTCGCCGCGCTCCGGGATCGGGCTGAGGCCGTACACCGCAATACCCGGACGAACCAAATCGAAGGCGAGGTCAGGCCGGGTCATCGCCGACGGCGAGTTCGACAGGTGCGCCACATCAAAATCGACGCCGCAGTTGCGGGCCTCGGCGAGCATGGCGGTAAACCGTTGGGCCTGAAGATCATTGAGCGGGTTGTCTGGTTCATCACCGCTGGCCAGATGGCTCATGATGCCGCGGACCCGGATCGCGTCGGCGGCGACCGCCCGGGCAAGCGCGGTCAGCACGTCCGGGTACTCCTGCGGGCCGACTCCGTTGCGGTTCAAACCGGTGTCGACCTTGATCGTCACCTCCGCGGTGCGGCCGGTCCGGGCGACAGCGGCCAGCAGATCATCCAGTTGCCGCAGTGCGGAGATTCCGATTCCCACATCCGCGTTCAGGGCCGCGTCAAAGGCCGTGCCCGGGGCGTGCAGCCAGGCCAGCACCGGGGCGGTGATCCCGTCGGCGCGCAATGCCAGCGCTTCGGTGACGGTCGCGACGCCGAGTTCGGCCACCCCGGCCGCCAGTGCGGCGCGGGCCACGGCGGTGGCGCCGTGCCCGTAACCGTCGGCCTTCACCACCGCCATCACCTGGGCCGGGCCGGCGTGCTCACGAAGGACGGCGACATTGTGCGCGATGGCACCAAGGTCGACGACGGCTTCGCCGTTGACCGCCTGGGCCTGTGATTGCGTCGACGAAGTCGACGGTGTGGTCTGCATCCTCATGTCACCGCCGTGAATTGTCCCACGTCCGCTCCCCCGGCTGCCGGTAGCATCGCCCCGATGCCATTGCCTTCCGATCAGGAACTGGATGCCGTGCTGGACGAGTTCCCGGCATTGGCCGGGATGCCACGCCGACTCGAGGACCTGCCGGGCGGCCTGACTAACCGCAACGTCAAGATCACCACGGCGACCGCGGCCTATGTGGCGCGCTGCAGTGGCAGTGCCGGCAACCTGCTCGGCATCGACCGCGACAACGAGTACGTCAACTCAGTAGCCGCGGAGCAAGCCGGAGTCGGGGCGCCCGTGATCGACTACCGTCCAGACCTGGGCATCCTGTTGGTCGGGTTCATCGAGGGCACCACGCTGACCAATGCCGACATGGCGCGGCCGGATGTGCTGACGCGGGTTGCCGACGGATGCCGCGCGTTGCATAGCGGGCCGCGGTTCCGCGACCGGTTCAACATGTTCGAGCGCCAGCCCGAGTATCTGACGACTGTGCGGGACAACGGCTTCCGAATGCCTGCGGACTATCTTGATTTCGCCGACGAGTTCGCCACAATTGCACGGATTCTTGAAATAGGCGATCAGAGCACGGTGCCGTGTAATAACGATCTGCTGGCCGGCAACTTCGTCGACGATGGCCAGAAGGTCTGGCTGATCGACTACGAGTACTCAGGCAACAACGACCCCTGCTTCGAACTCGGCAATATCTGGGCGGAATGCGGACTGTCCGCCGACCAGCTCGCCGCACTCGTCGGCCGGTATTACGGCCGTCCACTGCGGCACAAGACCGCCCGTGCGCGTCTTCAGGGCATCGTCGGCAAGTATGGCTGGACATTATGGGGATGCATCCAGCATGGTTCCAGCGAACTGGAATTCGACTTCTGGGACTGGGCGATGCAACGGTATGAATCCGCCGTCGCCGAGTTTCGCGGCCCCGACTTCACTCGATTGCTCAACGACGCGCAGGCGCCGGACTAGGAGGACGATGTCGACTCCCGTTGTGCCCGAGCGTGCTCAGATCGTCATCATCGGCGGCGGCGTGATCGGCACCAGTGTCGCCTACCACCTGACCAAACTTGGCCGCTCGGATGTGGTTCTGGTGGAGCAGGGTCAATTGTCCTGCGGCACAACCTGGCATGCCGCCGGACTGGTGGGCCAGTTGCGCGCCTCGGAGAGCGGCACCCGGTTGGTTCAGTACTCCACCGCGCTCTATGCCGAGTTGGAGGCCGAGACTTCTCTGAGCGCGGGTTACAAACAGTGCGGTGGTGTCACGGTGGCCCGCACCGAAGACCGGATGACCCAGCTGCGACGCACCGCGGCGAACGCGACCGCCTACGACCTGGAGTGCGAACTCTTGAGTCCGGAAGCAGCTTTCGAGCGCTACCCGGTGATACGGACCGATGACCTGGTGGGCGCGATCTGGTTGCCCGCCGACGGTAAGGCCAATCCGACGGATCTGACGATGGCGCTGGCCAAGGGCGCCCGGCAGCGCGGTGCAAAGGTGCTCGAGCGGGTGCGGGTACTCGATGTGCTCACCACCGACGGCCGGGCATCCGGGGTGCGAACCGACGCCGGCGATATCGAAGCCGAGATCGTGGTGAATTGCGCCGGCCAGTGGGCGAAACAGGTTGGTGCGATGGCCGGGGTGAATGTTCCGCTCTACTCCGCGGAGCACTTCTATGTCGTCACCGAGGCCATAGACGGTGTACATCCCAACCTTCCGATCCTGCGCGACCCCGACGGTTACACCTACTTCAAGGAGGAAGTCGGCGGACTGGTCATCGGTGGCTTCGAACCTGAGGCCAAGCCCTGGGTGGCTCCGGACAAGATTCCCTACCCGTTCGAATTCCAACTGCTGGAGGAGGATTGGGAGCACTTCGAAATTCTCATGGAGAACGCCCTCCTGCGGATACCCGCCCTCGAGCACACCGGCCTCAAGAAGCTCTACAACGGACCGGAGAGTTTCACCCCCGACAACCAGTTCATCCTCGGCGAGGCGCCCGAGTGCGCGAACTTCTTCGTCGGCGCAGGTTTCAACTCGGTCGGCATCGCCTCGGCAGGCGGGGCAGGCCGGGCACTGGCTGAGTGGATCGTCAACGGATCGCCCACCACCGACCTCACGGGAGTGGACATCCGCCGGTTCGCGCCGTTCAACGGCAACGTGGCCTGGCTACACGACCGGGTCGCCGAAATCCTGGGCGTGCACTACGAGATTCCCTGGCCCAACCGGGAACTGACGACGGCACGGCCGTTCCGGCGCTCACCGGTATACCAACTGTTGGTTGACGCGGGAGCGAACTTCGGCAGCCGAATGGGTTGGGAGAGAGCCAATTTCTTCGCCCCACCCGGCATTGACCCGATCATCGAGTATTCCTGGGGCAAGCAGAACTGGCTGCCATGGTCGGCAGCCGAGCAGGTCAGCACCCGCACCGGTGTGACGGTGTTCGACCAGACGTCGTTCTCCAAGTATGTGCTCAGAGGCTCAGACGCCGAAGCGGTATTGCAGTGGCTGTGCACGGCCGATGTCGCTGTGCCGGTGGGCAGGTCGGTCTACACCGGCATGCTCAATGCGCGAGGAACCTACGAGGCTGATGTCACCGTCACCCGCACCGATGCGCGCGAGTTCCTAATCGTCAGCAGCGCGGCCAGTACCGTTCGGGATCTCGACCACATCGCCAGGAACATGCCGGCCGGTGCACGAGCCCAGGTCGTCGACGTCACCTCGTCGATGGCGGTGTTCGGGGTGATGGGACCGAAATCCCGCGAACTGCTGTCCGGCCTGACCGACGCCGACCTCTCCGACGCCGCCTTCCCGTTCGCCACCAGCAGGCTCATCTCGCTCGGGTATGCCACCGTGCGCGCCACCCGGATCACCTATGTCGGTGAACTCGGTTGGGAGCTCTACGTCCCGGCCGAGTTCGCCGTCGGCGTCTACGAGGACCTGATGTCGGCCGGCCGACGACTGGGCGTCGCGCGCGGCGGCTACTACGCGATCGAGTCGATGCGTCTGGAGAAGGGCTACCGCGCGTTCGGCCGCGAACTGACGCCCGGGGACAACCCGGTCGAAGCCGGATTGCTATTCGCGTGCAAACTCGACGGCGACGTCGACTTCCTCGGTCGAGCTGCAGTACGGCGCGCACGAGACGAGGGACCGCGACGGCGGCTGGCGAGCTTCGTCGTGGACTCCCCGGAGCCGATGCTGTGGGGCGGTGAGTTGATCCTGCGCGACGGCGCTGTCGCGGGCCAGGTGTCCTCGGCAGCCTGGGGTGCGACGGTGGGGTCCTGCGTCGGGTTGGCCTACCTGCGCGCGGCCGACGGCGCAGTAGTGACCCCGGACTGGTTGCGGGCGGGGAACTACGCCGTCAATGTCGGTGGCGAGGTTTATCCGATCACCCTGTCACTCAAGGGAATCTACGACCCGCGAAACGAGCGGGTTCGCGGCTAGTGCGCGAAGTGCTCCTGGGTGAAGTGGCCGCCAGGCCGGGTCGCGTCAAGGTGGCCCAGCACGGAGTGCAGGTCCTCCCATAGTGAGCGGGCCAGGTCCGCGGAGAAGCCTTCGCGGACCACCACCCGCAGCACTGAGATGTTCTCGGCACCCGGCGGCATCGTGTACGCGGGAACCTGCCACCCGTAGGACCGCAGTGCTGCTGACACATCGAATTCGGTGTAGCCCCAGCCCCCGTCAGGGCGACCCGCGCCGCCCGACAGCTTGAACGCCACCACCGGGATCTGTGAACCGTCGGTGATGACGTCGAAGTGTTTCGACTCGGCCAGCTGGCCGGCGAACCACTTGGCGGTATCGGACAGACACGTCATCACGGTGGTGTAGCCGGCCCGACCCAACCGCAGGAAGTTGTAGTACTGCCCGACGACCTGATTACCGCCCTTGGAGAAGTTCAGGGTGAACGTCGGCATGTCGCCGCCGAGATAATTGACCCGGAAGATCAGATCCTCGGGAAGCTGATCGGCATTGCGCCACACCACGAAACCAACACCGGGGTAGGTCAGCCCGTACTTGTGGCCGCTGACATTGATCGACGCCACTCGCGGCAGCCGGAAGTCCCACTTGAGGCCGGGCTGCAGGAACGGCACCACGAACCCGCCACTGGCGGCATCGACATGCACCGGAACGTCCGGCCCCTTTTTCGTCTTCGCCAGTTTGTCCAGTGCCGCGCAGATCTTGGCGATCGGCTCGAGTTCGCCGGTGTAAGTGGTGCCCAGGATGGCGACCACCCCGATGGTGTCGGAATCGACGTACTCGAGCACCTTCTCGGGCGTGATGACATAGCAGTCCTCGGTCATCGGGATATAGCGCGGCTCGACCTCGAAGTAGCGGCAGAACTTCTCCCACACCACCTGCACGTTGGATCCCATCACCAGGTTGGGCGTTCGGGCCTTCCAGGCATCCTTGTCCTTGGTGGAGACACGTTGCTTCCATCGCCATTTCAGCGCCAGGCCGGCGAGCATCACCGCTTCTGATGAACCCACGGTGGTGGCACCGATGGCGGTGGAGGCGTCGTCGTCGCGCAGATTCTCGGCGTGAAAAAGATCGGCAACCATTGCGATGCATCGTGATTCGATCGCGGCGGTGGCCGGGTATTCGTCCTTGTCAATCATATTCTTGTCGAAGGTCTCGGCCATCAGCTTCTCGGCCTCGGGGTCCATCCAGGTGGTGACGAAGGTCGCGAGGTTCAGCCGGGAGCTGCCGTCGAGCATGAGTTCGTCGTGAATGAACCGGTATGCCGCCGCAGGTTCCATCGAGTCGTTCGGCAACCGCAGTGACGGGATCGGTTCGGTGGACAGCCGGCCGGTGTAGGCCGGCGCGATGGACGGGGACCGGTATTTGACGTGCGGCATGGTTAATCCTTCGGTTTCAGAGTTCGGCAATCGCGCGGCGAATATGGGTAAGGATGCGCGATGCAGAGGTGGGCACCGACACCGGCCCCGGATCGGCGGCCGAAGCATTCGCGGCCCGGGCGTGAACGAACGCCGCGGCCGCCGCGGCCTCGCCCGGCGCCAGGCCGGCCGCCAGCAGTGCGCCGATGATGCCGGACAGCACATCGCCGGAACCGGCGGTGGCCGCCCAGGAGTCGCCCGCGGGATTCAGATACACCCGGTCGGGCCCGGCGATGACCGTGACGTTGCCCTTGAGCAGAACGGTCGCGCCGAACGTCTCGGCAAGCCGGCGCGCGGCGACGACGCGGTCCGCGCCGGGGGGCGCTCCGGCCAGGCGGGCGTACTCGCCGGCGTGCGGGGTCAACACGGTGGGTGCCTGACGCCGGGTCAGCAGGTTCGGATGGGCGGCGAGCACGGTGAGCCCGTCGGCATCGACAACCACCGGCAGATCACTCTTCAGTGCGAACGTCAGGGCCATCAGCGCTGCCTCGTCGGTACCCAGGCCGGGTCCGACGACCCAGGCCTGGACCCGACCGGCCGACGACGCATCGGGTGCGATGACGACCTCCGGCCAGTGCGATACAACGTCGGCCGCGGCAGGCCCGGCATAACGGACCATGCCCGAGGTGGCCGCCACGGCGGCGCCGGTACACAGGACCGCCGCTCCTGGGTAGGCCGCCGATCCGGCCAGGATGCCGACCACGCCCTGGCTGTACTTGTCATCGTGTGGTCCGGGCATTGGCCAGTGGGCCTTGACGTCGGCGGCGTCGAAGCCCACCAGATCGGTGTTGGGAAGGTCCAGGCCGATGTCGACGAGTTCGACGCGCCCGCAGTCGGCAAGTGCGTGAACGGGTTTGAGCCCGCCGAAGGTCACGGTCAGCGCCGCGCGGACCGCCGGTCCGTTGATCGCCCCGGTTGCAACGTCGATCCCGCTGGGAATGTCGACGGCGACAACCGGGATACCGGCGTCCTCGATGGCACGAAATACCTCGGCCGCCGCCGGGCGCAGCGGACCGGAACCAGAGATGCCCACCACCGCGTCGATCACCAGATCGGTACCGGCACGAATGGTCTGCACCACCCGGCCGGCCGCGTCGCGGAAGGCGGTCAATGCAGAGCGGTGGGTGCGCTCGGGGTCGAGCAGAATGGCATCGGCCGCGACGCCTCTGCGGCGCAGCAACGTCGCCGCCCACAGTCCATCGCCACCGTTGTCACCGGAACCGACGACGACGCAGATCCTCCGGCCGGCGACAGCCCCCGTGCCGCGACGCAGTTCACCGGCGATCGCGGTGGCCAAACCGGTCGCGGCGCGGCGCATCAACGCGCCGTCGGGCAGGGCAGCCAACAGTGGCGCCTCGGCCGCCCGAATCTGTTCGGCGGTGTAATAAAACCGCATCAGGTGCTATTCGACCGTAACCGATTTGGCGAGGTTGCGCGGTTTGTCTACATCGTATCCGCGGGCCCGGGCCACCGCAGCAGCGAAGACCTGCAACGGAATCGTAGAAAGCAGAGGCTGGAAAAGCGTTGACACAGAGGGGATTTCGATGATGTGGTCGGCGTAGGGGCGAACCGTCTCGTCACCTTCCTCGGCGATGACGATCGTGATCGCGCCGCGAGCCTGAATCTCGCGAATGTTGCTCAGCAGTTTGCCGTGCAGCAACGCGGCGTTCTTGGGTGACGGCATCACGACGATCACCGGCAATCCGTCTTCAATCAGCGCGATCGGGCCGTGTTTGAGTTCACCGGCGGCGAACCCCTCGGCGTGCATGTAGGCCAGTTCCTTGAGCTTGAGCGCGCCTTCCAACGCCACCGGGTAGCCCACGTGACGGCCGAGGAACAGCACGGTCGGCGCCTGCGCGAAGCGACGGCCCAGTTCGGTCACCGAGTCCAGGTGGCCGAGCACCTGCTCCACCAGTGCGGGCATCGCCTCCAGTTCGCGAAACTCGCGTTCGACCTCGTCCGGGTATTTGGTGCCACGAGCCTGGGCCAGGGCGAGACCGACGAGGTAGTTCGCGGTGAGTTGCGCCAGAAATGTCTTGGTGGCCGCCACGCCGATCTCGGGTCCGGCGCGGGTGTAGAGAACGGCGTCGGCCTCGCGCGGGATCTGGCTGCCGTTGGTGTTGCAGATGGCCAGCACCTTGGCCTTCTGCGCTTTGGCGTGCCGCACCGCCTCCAGGGTGTCGGCCGTCTCACCGGATTGGGAGATGGCGATCACCAGGGTGCCGCGGTCCAAAACCGGGTCGCGGTAGCGGAATTCACTGGCCAGCTCGACCTCCACCGGCAACCGCGTCCAGTGCTCGATGGCATATTTGGCCAGCAGGCCTGAGTGGAACGCGGTGCCGCAGGCGACGATGAACACCTTGTCGACCTCACGCAACTCCTGATCGGAGAGGCGTTGCTCATCAAGGACGATCCGCCCGTCGACGAAATGACCAAGCAGGGTGTCGGCGACCGCGGTGGGCTGCTCGGCGATTTCCTTGAGCATGAAGTAGTCGTATCCGCCCTTCTCGGCGGCGGAGAGGTCCCAGTCGATGTGCAAGGGCCGGGCATTGACGGCATCGTCATTGCCATCGAAGTCGGTGATTCGGTAGCCGTCGGCGGTGATCACCACAGCCTGGTCCTGACCGAGTTCAACAGCGTCACGGGTGTAAGAGATAAAGGCGGCGACATCGGAGCCCAAGAACATCTCGCCCTGGCCAATCCCGACGACCAGTGGGGTGGACCGTCGCGCCGCGACGATGGTGCCGGGGTCGTCGTCGTGGGCGAACACCAGGGTGAAGTGGCCCTCCAACCGGCGAACGACGGCCAGCACGGTGGCGACGAAATCACCGGCCGTCTCGCCGTGCTGGTAGGCCCGCGCCGCCAGATGAACGGCCACCTCGGTGTCGGTGTCGCTGGCGAACTCGACACCGTGTTCCTCGAGTTCGGCGCGCAGGGTGGCGTAGTTCTCGATGATGCCGTTGTGCACCACGGCGAACTTTCCGGCCGCGTCGCGGTGCGGATGCGCGTTGCGGTCGGTAGGACGGCCGTGGGTGGCCCACCGGGTGTGACCGATTCCCGCGGTGCCACGCAGTTCGTCGGCGTCGGTCTCGGCCAGTGCAGCCTCCAGATTGGCCAGCCGTCCGGCCCGGCGGCGGACAGTGAGTCCACCATGACCATCGAGTATGGCCAGCCCAGCGGAGTCGTAGCCGCGGTACTCCATCCGGCGCAGAGCGTCGACCACGACAGCGCAGGCGGGCCGGTGACCCACATACGCCACGATTCCGCACATGAATAACCAGGATAGTCCGACCGACTCGGCCGACCGGTTCGGCTACGGTCGACAGGTGGCTCGGAACCGCAAGCTCTTCACCCCCCTGACCCGGAGTGGCCCGCACCGCGTCCTGCGTGGTGACCTCGGCTTTGCCGGAATTCCGGGCATTGTCTACACACCGGCTTCCGGTCTGGGACTGCCCGGGGTGGCCTTCGGTCACGATTGGCTCACCGGCGCAGACCACTACGCCAAAACCTGTGAGCACCTGGCCAGTTGGGGCTTCGTCGTGGCTGCGCCGGATACCCAACGCGGGTTGGCGCCGTCGGTGCTCAATCTGGCCGCCGACCTCGACGCCACACTCGACGTCATCACCGGGGTGCGACTGGGCCAGGGCGACATCAGTCTGGACCCTGACGCACTGGCCCTGGCCGGGCACGGATTCGGCGGTGCGGCGGCGGTGGTCGCCGCAGCGGATGGAACCCGGGCGAAGGCGGTGGCGGCGGTATTCCCATCGGTCACCAAACCGTCGGCGGAGCAGTCTGCTGCGGCGCTGACGATTCCTGGCCTGGTGCTCGCCACGCCCGACGACCAGAAGTCTTTGCGCACCGACGCACTCGAGGTCGCTGCGGCATGGGACGGGTCCATTCTGCGGGTGGTCGAGAAGGCCGCCGCAGCAGACTTTGCCGAGAAACGCCGCCTGCTGGGACTTCTCGGCTTCCCGGGATCGCGCAACAGCACCCAAAAGACGGTGCGGGCACTGCTGACCGGATTCCTGTTGTTCCACCTGACCGGCGATGAGGCCTACGGCGCGTTCGCCGAACTCGATGTCACATTGCCACGCACCGCATTGCCGGACCCGGAGGCCCCCGCGGTGACGCATGAGGACCGGATTGTGGCTTTGTTTCGCTGACCGGATATAACCGATTCATGAGAACCGGCGTATTCCTGTCATATTCGGGCGGCTTCCGCGAAAGCGTCGAGCAGGTCGCGGTGCTGGAGAAGCAGGGTGTCGATCTCGCTTTGGTCGCCGAGGCGTACTCCTACGATGCGGTCAGCCAGTTGGGCTATCTCGCCGCGAAGACCTCCACCATCGAACTCGGGTCTGGTGTCTTTCCGATTTACACCCGGACACCCACACTGCTGGCGATGACGGCCGCCGGCCTGGACTACGTCTCCGACGGCCGGTTCCGGTTGGGCATCGGGACGTCGGGTCCGCAGGTGATGGAGGGCTTCCACGGCGTGCCATTCGACGCGCCGATGGGCCGCACCCGCGAAGTCGTCGAGATCTGCCGACAGGTGTGGCGCCGCGAGAAGGTCTCCCACCAGGGTAAGAACTATCAGATACCGTTACCGCCGGATCGCGGAACCGGACTGGGTAAATCACTTCGGCTGATCAATCACCCTGTGCGCGAACGGATTCCCATCCATATCGCCTCGCTGGGTGAACAGAATGTCGCGCTGACCGCCGAAATCGCCGAGGGTTGGCAACCGATCTTCTACTACCCCGAACGAGCCGATCGCGTGTGGGGTGACGCACTGCGGACCGGAACGGCCAAACGCGACCCCGCACTCGGCGAACTCGACGTTATGGTGGGCGTCTCACTGGCCATCGGTGACGACGTCGAGGAACGACTGAACTGGGCCAAACCTCAACTGGCGCTGTACATCGGCGGTATGGGCGCCAAGGGCAAAAATTTTTACCACAACGTCGCCACCAAGTACGGGTTCGGCGAGGTCGCCGATCGCATCCAGGATCTTTATCTGTCCGGGCGCAAGGCAGAGGCGGTCGCAGCGGTGCCGGACGAACTGGTGCGCAATATCTCGCTAATCGGTCCGCGAGGTTACGTCAAGGAACGGATCGCCGCCTTCGCCGAAGCGGGCGTGACCACCCTGCTGGCCACCCCGGTGACCGGTGACCCAGCCGAGTACGTCGATTTCATCGAGCAGTTGCAGGCGTTGCTGGACTAGCGCTACCTCATTGGCCGACCCGGGGTAGTTCGTCGGCGGCGATCTCGCACGGGGTGGCGACATCAGCCGCCGCGACCGATGTGGGTGGCGGCGGTGTCGCGGTTGGTGGCGGTGGCGGCGGTGGGACGGCGGGTTCAGGCGTCGCCACGACAGGTGCGGTGCCGACGGGCTCAGCCGGGGCGACGGGCTCAGCCGGGCCTGGCGCGGCAGTGACTGAGACGGCAGCCGGGACCTCTGCGGCAAGCAGGGTATCCGGACGCGAATACCGCTCTGGGACAACCGGTTTAACCTCATCAACCGGATCTCCGGGTGTCGTAATATCCGTCGTATCGACAATCTCTGCGGCCGTCGGGGTGTCGGCGTAGGAACCCAATGTCTGCGCTATCCAGGTGACCAGGCCCGCCAGCGAGCCACCGATATCCGGTATGCCG
>Ga0304730_1000249_pt1:0-25000 | contig 48002 bp, 37 predicted proteins | sample M_130628_MF_Meta_FD_190474 | JGI IMG/M metagenome (GOLD analysis project Ga0304730, IMG submission 190474) | Freshwater microbial communities from Lake Montjoie, Canada to study carbon cycling - M_130628_MF_MetaG (v2) (version 2) | ecosystem: Environmental > Aquatic > Freshwater > Lake...
TACAGCGAAGAAGAGCTCGCGCACAAATTAGCCAGCAATCCATTCTCGTTTTTGCACGTGCTCCAGCGGCCGTCGGCGCACGAAGAAGCGCGCTTTAAAGGAATTCGGCAAGGATTTGAAGCGTTTAAGGCAGACGGATTCCTTCATGCAGACGACCGGGCGCATTTCTACCTCTACCGTCAGGAGTGGTCCGGGCGAACTTTTGTGGGCTACCTCGGGCTTGTTTCGCTCGAAGACTACCGCGATGGCGCCATCCTGAGGCACGAGCAAACCATCGAGGCACGAGAAATTCTCTTTGCGCGCTACCTTCAAACTACGGGATTCCATGCCGAACCTGTTCTGCTTACCCATGCCCCCCACAGCCAACTGAGCGAAATGGCGATTCAAATTCAAACGACCGAGCCCATGCTTGACTTTGCCACTACCGACGGCGCGACTCACAGCCTATGGCAGGTTCCCTTTGCGGAGCCTATTCAGGCGTCACTGGCGCAGCTTAGCCACCTCTACATTGCCGACGGCCACCACCGCATGGCCTCTGCAGATCGCCTGGGCGAAGACCCCTATGTCATGGCCTTCTTGGTTGACAGCGGGCAGCTCCTAATCTCTTCTTTTCACCGGCATATTGCCGGCAAAGCAAATGGGGATTGGGCCAGTGCATTAGGTGCCACTCGCCTAGACCGTCGGCCGGAAGGCCTTCCCAAGGAGGGTTTTTATGCCCTTGACGAACGTGGCTGGTGGCGGTTTAACCCATCTGATTTAGCCTTTCCTGAAAGCGCATGGCTCTTTGAAAACGTACTGCGACCCTTCTGGGGAGTTTCCGACGAACGGCATGATGCCCGAATCCGCTATGAGCCAGGCCTGGTCGATTTGAATACCGTAGAGGGCGAACGCCGCGACCAAGAGACGGTCTTTATACTGCCCAAACCCCATTGGAAGGGCATCGAGGAACTCGCAGACCGGGGCGAAACGGTGCCACCAAAGTCCACCTACATCGAGCCCAAATTGCGCTCGGGAATCACTTTATATGCCTGGAAGTGAGCGCTGATATTGAAGCCTACCGCGACCTGATGGAAGCACTGCCTGCGGGAGCGACCCTGATTGCGGTCAGCAAGTTTCAGCCCAATGAGTCCATCGAGGCACTCTATGCGGTGGGCCACCGCGACTTTGGCGAAAACCGCGTTCAGGAGCTTGCCGCCAAGGCCAAGGAGTTGCCCAGCGACATACGCTGGCACATGATTGGCCGGATCCAAACCAATAAGATTCGGGAATTTGCGCCCTTTGTGCATCTGGTGCACAGCGTCGACCGAACCGACGTCTTAACCGTCCTTCAAAAGGAAGCCGCACGGGCAGACCGAACAATCGACATTCTACTCCAGGTTCACATTGCCCAAGAAGAAACCAAGGCGGGATTCAGCCCCCAAGAAGTGCACGGACTCTGTGCGGTTAACGTGTTAAACGAATACCCCAACCTGCGAGTCGTCGGACTAATGGGAATGGCAAGCTTTACCGAAGACCGCGATCAGGTCAGGCGAGAATTTTCACTCCTGGCAAGCCTTTACCGAGCCGCCCAAGAACAGCTTGGGGTCGGCCAAATTACCGTGCTCAGCATGGGAATGAGCGGCGACTACGACCTCGCGCTGGCCGAGGGAGGCAACCACATCCGGGTGGGTTCACTGCTCTTTGGGGCGCGAATCAGCCAGTAGCTAGCAACCCGAAACTAGTTATGTACGCAGTAATAGATCTTGAAGCAACCGGAGGTAAGCCTGGAGAGGAGCGCATTATTGAGGTCGCCATTTTTATGTACGACGGCCGCCGCATTGTGGACCAGTTCATTACCCTGGTCCGGCCCGACGTGCCCATTCCGCCCTTTGTGCAAAAACTCACGGGAATCCGCGAAAGCGATGTTAAAACCGCACCCCGCTTTCACGAAATAGCCAAGCGAATCGTGCAAATGACCGAGGGCGCGGTGTTTGTCGCCCACAACGCACCCTTTGACTACCGCATCCTGCGAGAGGAATTTGCCCGACTCGGCTTTGACTACCTGCGCGTAGTTCTCGATACCATACCCTTGGCCGAAAAATTCATACCCGGTATGCCCTCCTACGGCTTGAGCACCCTCTGCACGGAGCTCAATATTCCGCACACCCGCAAGCACCGGGCCGACGGAGACGCGCGCGCTACGGTCCATCTGCTTCAAATTCTGCTGGATAAAGACCGCGAGAAGTTCATCGAAGGCGTCTACCTCAAGCAGCCGGCGGCGACGGGTCAGCATAAGTTTAGCGTCCAGATCGAACGCTATGTCAAAACCATCGGCCTCTACTACCTGTTTAACGCGGACGGTCGGGTACTCTACGTCGGTAAATCAGACCAGCTTAGGGTGCGAATTGACCGGCATTTCCTATCGACCAGCGACAAGGCCCTAGCGCTTCAGGCCGAGGTGGCCAGCATTCGCGTCGAGGAAACCGGCAGCATTCTTCTTGCGGACATTCTCGAGCACGAAGAGCTTAAAAAACTCAAACCACCATACAACCAGGCTAAAGACAAGTACCGCCTGCGCTTTGGACTCTTCCCTGTGGAGACCGACCGTGGCCTGCTTTGGGATGTACGCGGAATTCAACTTGAGCCGCCTTTACTTCAGGTGGATTCAGTGGCCGACGGGGTTGCTCTGCTCAGCCGCTGGGCCGAGTCCCGCAACTGGAACCTTGCGGACCTGCTTGTACCCCGCCTGCTCCCCAACCAAGCGAGGGAAGGGCGTGGCAGCGAGGGCCTGCCTGCCACCTTGGCGGATGCCCATCAAGCACTTGATGCGTTTTTGTGGCCCGAGGGAATCGCGATTTACCAAGACAAGGGACGGGATCCGGGCGAAAAAGTAGTTTTTGTGGTGGACTCCGGGCGCCTTTTGGGCTACGCCTTTGTGCGCCTGGAGCAGGATGTTGAAGACTTGCCTTCGCTCAAGAATAGACTCACTTTGCTCAGCCAGGTGCCCTACTTGCGAAGTTTGCTGGCCGATTATGTGCAGTCTCAAAGGGTCAAGATGGTCCGGCCGGATTTTTTGCCTACTTTCGATGAAGACTGAAATACCATTTGACATGAAAAAGTTTGCTGCATTGGCCCTAGTTGCCTTGTTCTCTGTTGCCTTCACCGGCAGTATTCAAGCCGAAAGCGCCACCCAGCGCCCAAGCGAAGTGGTTAAGGCCAAGAAGAAGAAAAAAGGTGCTGAAGCCAGCTGCGCTCCAAGTGCAGCCAAAAGTTGCGCTACCGCTGCCCCTGCGGGCGGATCATGCTGCTCTAAGCCTGCAGCCGCAGGAGGAGCCGGCAAGTAAAATTGCTATACCTGCCCTGCGGCAGGATTCGTTTTACTTAGGCCTTTGTGATTAAAATCCTAGGCCAATGGCCTAGGCTATAATTTGACCGCCACCGAGCCGATAAACTGGGTAATTCTATTGTCGGTTTCAATGTCAATGCCGCCCACCGTAATGGAATCTCCAAAGGCCGAGAGGGAGCCCTCATAGCGCAATGAGGCCTGCACCGGTCCAAGCTTTATACCCAGACCTACTTGGCCTCCCCAGCTGCCGGTTCCGGTCTGCACGAGGCCCAGTCCGCCGACCTCGCTCAATGCAAGAGAATAAACGGGGGCCACAAATCCAAAGAGTGGCCCGAGCTTTACGCCCACTTCAACAGGAAAATCCAATCTCAGCATGGACCAGTCCACAATATTGGGAGTGACGCTTCCATCCTGTAGGAGGAGCTGCTGGTTGAGCCCCGTAAGCCATGCCTGGGGCTGAAGGTAGACCAGTCCGGCTGAGGCACGGGTGTAACCGCCCACGTGGAAGCCTCCTCGACCTGAAGCCATGGGCGTAAAGGTGGGGTCGATTAATGGGTTGAAGCTTATGCGCAGGTCTGCCAAGTGGTAACCCGCCGTCAATCCCTTAGAGAATTGGGCCAAGGCACTGGGAACATGGAGCATCATTAAGGCCCCGAACAGAAGAATCCTGATCATAATTGAATTGATTTTAGGTAGTTCTCCACATTGGCTATAATTCGACCCTCCGCATTCTCCGAGGAGGCTGGATTAAAGGTTTTGCCCGTGAGGAGCTCGTAGAGATGAATGTAGCGCTTCGATACGTCCAGGGCCCATTCGTCGGTCAGTTCCGGAATGGACTGTCCTTCTTTGCCCTGAAATCCCTCGGATATGAGGAACTGGCGAACGAATTCCTTGCTGAGCTGCACCTGATCCTCGCCACGCGACTGGCGCTCTTGAAAGCCTTCGGCATAAAAGTAGCGCGAGGAATCGGGCGTGTGGATTTCGTCGATTAGCACGACGCGTCCGTCGGGAAGCAGCCCAAATTCGTACTTAGTATCCACCAAAAGAAGTCCGCGCTCAAGGGCCATTTGGTGGCCGCGCTCGTAGAGGACATAGGTAAAAGCCTCAAGCTGAGCGTAGTGCTCCTCGCTAACGATTCCTTGAGCCAAAATTTCCTCGCGGCTGATGTCTTGGTCGTGCGCCCCCAGGGCCTCCTTGGTGGTTGGCGTGATGATGGGTGTTTTGAGTCGGTCGGACTCCTTAAGGCCCTCAGGCAAAGAAACTCCGCAAAGTACTCGGCCGCCCGATGCGTAGGTGCGCCAGGCGTGGCCGCTGAGGTAGCCGCGGACTACCATTTCGACCTTGAAAGGTTCGGCGGCAAGACCAACGCTGACTACGGGATCGGGGCTTGCCATGCGCCAGTTGGGCACAAGGTCTTCGGTAGCCTTGAGAAAATGCTCTGCCATCTGGTTCAGAACCTGCCCCTTGTGGGGTATGCCCTGAGGCAGCACCACGTCAAAAGCAGAAATTCGGTCCGAGGCGACCATCACTAAAAGTCCGCTCGATAGGCGGTAGACGTCGCGCACCTTGCCATGATAGACCGACTCCTGGCCGGTAAAGTGAAATTCAGAATGGAGCAGGGCCATAGTTTATGGATTAGTAGGTTCTGGCGGACGGCTCTCAAGCTTGGCCCCTTTGGGCGCCAAGGCTGCTTGATTGCGTTGCCCGTCGTAAGCGGCAATTATTTTGCGCACCAAGGGGTGGCGGACCACGTCGCGGCCGTCCAGCTCAACGCGTCCGATACCCTCCACATTGGCCAAGAGCTTCAAGGCGTTGGGGAGGCCTGAGCTTGCGCGCGGCGGCAAATCGGTCTGCGAAGGGTCGCCGGTAACTATGAATTTCGACGAGGGCCCCATCCGGGTTAAAAACATTTTCATCTGCGACGCCGTAGTGTTCTGGGCCTCGTCAAGAATCACAAAGGCCCGATCCAGGGTACGGCCGCGCATGTAGGCCAGGGGCGCGATTTCGATGGTGCCGTTCTCGAGGTACTGCAGGAGGCGTTCGCTCGGAATCATGTCTCGAAGGGCGTCGTAGAGCGGCTGCATGTAAGGGTCCAGCTTTTCCTTCATGTCTCCGGGCAAAAAACCCAAGGACTCGCCGGCCTCCACTGCCGGGCGGGTGAGTATCAGTCGTTTGACTTCTTTGTTTTTGAGGGCGCGAACGGCTAAGGCCACGGCCGTATAGGTTTTGCCGGTCCCAGCGGGACCCATGGCAAAAGTGAGGTCGTTGGCCCCGACCGCATCCACCATGCGCTGCTGGTTGGCGGTCCTCGCCTTGATGACGTGGCCGTTGACGCCGTGCACAATGACCAAGTCACCCTCGCTCATTCCCTTCAAAATAGAGGGTTTGTCGTCGAGCACAATGCGCTCCATCTGGGGCAGGGTCAGTACGTTAAACTTGCGAATGTGGCGAAGGATCAGGTCGAGCTTTTCTTCAAAAACACTAATGTCTTCAGGGGATCCGTTGAATTTTATCAGGTCGCCGCGAGCCACGATGCTCAGCTTGGGAAAATAAGACTCCAGCTGTCGCATCAGGGCATTCTGCTCCCCGTACAGAACTCGGGGGTCGACGTCATCGAGTTGGACGGTGCGCTCCATTACTTTTACAGCTTCAAAGGTACATCTATGGCCGTCATCACACTCACCACCGACTACGGTTGGCGCGATCCCGACGCCGCCGGCTTGCGCGGACGTGTTTATGGCGAAATGCTCCAAACCGGCACGGTTGCTCCGGTCGTCGACTTGACCCACAGCATCCAGGCGGGCAACCTCAACGAGACCGCCTACATTCTGCGCGGAGCCTACCAAGATTTTCCAGTAGGCAGCATTCATCTTGTACTGGTCGACAGCATCTTCTGGCCTGAAAAGCCTCTGATCTATTGCTTAATAGACGGACATCACTTCTTGGGCCTGGACAATGGGCTGTTCTCCATGCTTCGGCCCGACCTGCAGCCCAGTTCTCGAGTTCTGATCGACCTTAAAAACCGTCTGGACTGCACCAGCGCAGAAGCATTACTAGCCGCTGCCGCAGCGCACCTTCTCGACGGAGGCAGCCCCAGCCTGCTCGGCCCCCCAGCAAGCGACTGGGCTCGTATGGCCACGCTCCACCCTGAGGTCCGAAGCGAGAATAGCGCCCTTATTCACGTACAGTTTGTAGACCACTTCGGCCAGCTGGTAACCGACGCAGACCAAGAATGGATTCAGCGTTGGTCGCATTCTCGGCCGATTGAAACGAGCATCCGCGGGCAAAAAGTAAGCAAATGGTGGGGCCTTAACCGGCTCACCGCAGGAGATTTATACTTTAGGTACAACCGCTACGGCTACCTCGAAATCGGAATGAACGAGGGCAGCGGCGACAAGGCCCTTGCGGCCGCTCGTCTTCTTGGAGTGCAGGCCGGAGACGCCATAGAACTCCGTGCCCTGTGAGCGATTCGCACACACTGACCCGCATCGTTCACCTGCAGGTTGCCTCGCCGCACCGAGCGGAATTTGAAGCCTATGTCGCGCAAAAAATCCGCATCGTTGCCGAGCAAGCCGGGTGCCTAAGCGTCCAGTGGCTGCGCGCCCAGGACGGGAGTTACTTTACCTACAGCCAATGGGAAAACGAGGATTTTCTCGAAGACTATCGTCAATCGGCCACTTTTGCCGAAATTTGGGCCACGCTAAAGGCTTGGTTCGACGCTCCCGCGCGCGCTTGGTCCTGCCACCTCATTACGGAACATCCATGCTCAGTCTAGCCCGCCGCGAATTCGCCTCCTTCTTTCAGTCAGCCACGGGGGTGCTCGTTTTAAGCGTTTATCTCGGACTTAATGCCGTTTTTTTATGGCTAATGCCCGGGAGCTTTCACCTGCTCGACAGCGGCTACGCCCAACTCGACGGACTCTTTATGCTCTCGCCTTGGGTATTTCTGTTCCTGATTCCCGCCCTGGCAATGCGCATGCTGGCCGAAGAACGGCGCGCCGGAACCTTGGACTGGCTCCGCGCCAAACCCCTAAGCACCTGGAACATTGTCCTGGGCAAGTGGCTGGCCGGCATGGCCCTGCTCGTCCTGGCCCTGCTCCCAACGCTACTTTACGCCGCTTCCCTCTATGTTCTCGGGAATCCCGTGGGCAACCTCGACCTGGGCAGTACCGCGGGGTCCTACCTGGGCCTTCTGATTTTAGGCGGCTCTTATTTGGCTATTTCGCTGATGTTCAGCGCGAGCACCGACAATTCCATCGTTGCATTCGTAGGAGGAGCAGCGGGCAGCCTTGCCATGTACGCCGGCTTCGATGCTTTTGTGGACCTTCCCAGTCTTGCCAATCGCGGACTTTACCTGCTGCAATGGGGCATTAGCGAGCACTACACCTCCATGAGTAGGGGGGTAATTGACGCCAACGACCTAATCTATTTTGGCGGACTCACGCTGGCCTTCTTGGCCGGAGCCCGACTTCTGCTCGAGCCCCTTAAGAACCTCCGCAATGCGATGCCCATTGCGTTAGCCCTCGCTGCAGTGGCTCTTGCTACCTTCAGGCCCATTTTTTTGCGCCTCGACCTTACTGCCGACCAGCGTTATAGCCTTAGCGATGCAACCGAAGAACTCCTGACCCAGGTCAAGGAGCCCTTGCTCGTCACGGTCTACCTTGAGGGTGACTTCCCTTCGGGATTCCAGCGCCTGCAAGCCGAGACCATAAGGCTGCTCGACGAGTTCCGCGCCCGCAACGGCAAGGTCCGCTATGAGCTAATTAACCCCTCGGAGAACTCCGATCCTCAGGTTCGCAGAGATACCTACACCCAGCTTCAAAACATGGGCCTTGGAGCGATTCAGCTTGAAATTCAAGAGGCAGACGGCGTGAAGACGCAGCAAATTTTTCCTGGAGCGGTAGTGAGCTACAACGAACGCCAATGGCCGGTTTCGCTGCTGCTGGAGCAGTTTGCCCAGGCCCCAGAGGCCCAAATTAATGCCAGCATTCAAAACCTAGAATATGCCCTGGCGGCGGCCCTTCGCGGCCTCATCCAAACCGAACGCAAGCGCGTAGCCTTTATTGAAGGGCATGGCGAATTGGCGGCCATTCAAACGGCAGCATTGGAGCTCAACCTGCGCAAAAGCTACGAGGTAACACGCTTCAACATGCGCGAGCTTCCCATTGACAGCAGCACGGGACAGCCCTCTATTGCCATGCAGGCCCTTAGGCTCAACAGCTTTGACGGCATTGTCATGGCCAAGCCACGAGAGTCCTTTACCGAGCTTGACCGATGGCTGCTCGACCAATACCTAATGAACAACGGCCGAGCCGTTTGGATGATTGAGGCTGTTCATGCCGAAATGGACTCGCTGAGCTTTGCCTCGGAATTCCTAGCCTACCCGCAGCTGGACTTTATTGGCCTCAACGGGATGCTTTTCACCTATGGAGCTCGGGTAAATACCTCCCTTGCCACCGACCTTGTCTGCGCCGGAATCAACGACCAGCGCTCGGTGCGACCCTGGATCTACTTCCCTTTGATGCTTCCCCAATCGGAGCATCCCATTGTAAAAAACCTCAATGCGGTGCGCTACGAATTTGGAACCACGCTGGACACCATCCGCGTACCAGGGGTACAAAAGACTATTCTGCTTCATACCTCTCCCTATTCTCGCCGCCGTCCTGCCCCAACTCAGGTTAGTCTGGCGGAGCTCTACAACGAACCGATTCGAAGCCTCTTCAACGAAGGGCCCTTGGCAACCGCTCTGCTGCTCGAAGGCCAGCTACCCTCTTACTATGCCAATCGAATGGTTCCCAAGACGGAGCTTCCTGCCCCTCCACTTGCGGCCAAAGACGCCAAACTTCTGATTATTGGCGACGGAGACGTCGGAAAAAACCAGCGCAACATCATTCGGAACGATATTCCTCGAGGCGCCCCCCTCCCCCTGGGCTACGACCAATACACCGGACAGCAGTTTGGCAATTCTGACTTTCTGCTCAATGCCATGGACTACCTGCTCGAAGGCAATGGTCTCATTTCGGTGCGCGGTAGAGACGTGAGCTTGCGCCTGCTCGATCGGCCCAAGGTGGACGCTCGCGCTGCATTTTTTCAAGGCTTAAATTCCTTGGCTCCCATTGCATTAGTGCTGCTGCTGCACGCCCTATACCGCAAACTTCGCCAGCGCCGATTTGGCCGACAAAATTCTGAATTATGAAGTCTAAGTTTAAACCCTTCTTTCGCCTTTCGGTAGTTATTGGCCTCGCCCTTGTTGCCTTGGTGGCCTTCTTGATTTTGCGCGAGTCCCAAAGCAAAGACGACCTGAGCCCCGAAGCCTACGATTTTGCGATAGCCGACACCGCATCCATTGACCGAATAGTTCTCTGGAACCGCAGCCCCGACACCGCTATTCTCACACGAGAGTCTGGAATTTGGTTGATCAACGGTGCCCACCCGGCACGCCCAGACGCTATTGAGGTGCTGCTTGAAACGCTTTACCGCATAAGGCTGCGCGGATTTGCGCCCGATGCCGCCACCGCCAATATTCTGTCGGCCATGTCGGTCTACGGAACCCACGTAGATGTTTCCGCAGGCGGTAGCATCCTAAAGTCCTTCACGGTGGGCACCGAAACCCCCGACATGCTCGGCACCTACTTTTTGCGCGACGGATTTGGACGCCCTGTGGCCGTTCATATCCCAGGATTTAACGGGTTTTTAAGCAGTCGATTCTTCTTGCGCGACGACCTGTGGCGGCACCGGATTCTTTGGACCAGCACCGAAGCCGTGGAGGCAATGAGCATCGAATACTCGGACTCCTCCGCCGCAAACTTCTCGCTCGAGCAGCAGGGCGGAACCTGGATTCTCAATTCCAAAGGCAAAGCGGAAGCCACAGACGGAATGGCGGTTCAAGCCTTAATCAAGGCGGTGTACGCAAGCCAGTACGAAGGCGTAATTATTCCCTCTGACCTGGCCTACTCTCGGCAAGACAGCCTAAAGGCACTGCAGCCTAGAGTGCGTTTGAGCATCCGGCGCAGCGATGGCACCGTGAATTCGATGATTCTCTACCACGTTCCCGCCGACCCCGAAGCGGTTGACGACAACGGCCGTCCGCAGGAATTCGACCCCAACCGTTTTTATGCGTTTATGGAGGACGACCGCATGGTTTTAGTGCAGCGGTTCGGTCTTCAACACCTGTTGAAAAGTTCTCGCGCTTTGCGTGCTTCGAGGTAATTACTTTGCAGTATGAAGTTCATCGTTTCCAGCGGACAACTACTCCGCGCACTACAGACGGTTTCGGGCGTTATTCAGTCCAACCACACCCTGCCCATCCTCGACCACCTGTTGGTGGTTTTAGAGCCCAATAAGCTCACTATAACTGCCTCAGACCTGGAGACCACCATGACGACCACCCTCGAGGTGGCGTCTGAATCCGACGCTACGGCTGCAATTCCTGCCCGTATGCTCCTGGACACCGTCAAGAGCTTCCCCGAGCAGCCCTTGACCTTTACCTTCAATCCAAGCGCCCACAGCTTAGAGGTCAGCAGCGATTCTGGCAAGTATGCGATTTCCTACATCGACGCGTCGGAATACCCTAAAGCGCCTGAAGTTGAGGCCTCGGTAACGGTGGAACTTCCCGCTCACGTGCTCAATACCGCGATTGCAAAAACTCTTTTCGCTGCGGGGAACGACGATCTTCGGCCCGTGATGAGTGGCGTCTTCTTTCAGCTCGCTCCCGACGGACTCACTTTTGTGGCCACGGACGCGCACAAGCTCGTACGCTACCGCCGCAGCGACTACGCAGCTCCCCAGACGGCAGAATTCATTATGCCCAAAAAGCCTTTGAACCTGCTCAAGGCAACGCTTGGAACCAACGACGACCTAGTGGAGATACGCTACACCGAGCAAAATGCCCAATTTACCTACGACGGTGTTACGCTCACTTGCCGCCTGATTGACGGTAAGTACCCCAACTTTGAAGGCGTTATTCCCAAGAATAACCCCAACCGTATGACCGTCGACCGCGGAGCCTTTACCGGCAGCGTGAAGCGCGTGAGCCTCTTTGCCAACAAGACTACGCACCAGATTCGCCTCAAGATGGCGGGCAACGAACTCTTCATTAGCGCCGAAGATCCAGACTTTGCCAACAAGGCTCACGAGCGATTGGCATGCAGCTACGAGGGGAGCGACCTTGAAATTGGCTTTAACAGCCGTTTTATCGTCGAAATGCTCGGCAACATTGACAGCAGCTCGCTAGTCTGGGAGTTTTCAGCCGCCAACCGCGCTGGCCTGCTCTTTCCGGACCGTCCCAGTGAAGACGGAGAAGACTTGCTGATGCTGGTCATGCCCGTGATGCTCAACGCCTAGGATTTTTGCCGTGAACCTCTTGGTCGTTGCCGACGTGCACGGGTGTTCTAAAACACTTAAGACGTTAGTGCGCGAGCGTTGGAATCCTCACGACGAGTTTTTAATTTTTGTCGGGGACCTGGTCAACAAGGGGCCCAAGTCTGCCAAGGTGGTGGAATACGTTCGCGAGCTGCAAACGGAATACCCCTACAGCGTGTTTGTGGTGCGCGGAAACCACGAGCAAATGATGGTCGATGCCCACGACAACCTCGTTTTGCCCGAGCCGTCTTTTTATACCCGATTTAAAAAAGACCTCATCAAGCGCGGAATCCCCCTGAAGAAAACCATCGAGTGGATGCGCCGATTGCCGCTGAAATGGGAAAATAAGTACGTCATCGTTACCCATGCGGGGATTGCCCTGCATGCCCGAGATCCCTTTATAGCTGCCAATCTTCGGTCGGTACTCCATAACCGGTCGGCACTCAAAAATGTCGGCAAACTTCAAATTTTTGGTCACGTAATTCAAGAGCCAGAAATTCCCCGGTTTTACCCGGCAGCGAACGCTTGGTGCATCGACACGGGTTGCTGGAGGGGAGGTGGACTCCATGCCCTGCGCCTCACGCGCACCGGAGAAGTTTTGGAATTTCTGCGCGAACCAACCCACAGCACCGACCTTTGAACTGGAATTTGTCGATTCATTCTGACACCAACACCCCCATGACCCATGCCTAACGCCCTGTTTTCTGTACCCAAGGCCGTCAACGAGACGGTACTGAGCTATGCACCCGGAAGCCCGGAACGCAGCCGGCTTTTGAAGACCTACGAGAAGATGCTGGGCGAAGAAGTGGATATTCCGATGTTTATCGGGGGCCGGGAGGTTCGCAGCGGAAGCCTTCGAGAATGCCGTCCGCCCCATGACCACCAGCGCGTAATTGGCCGCTACCATTGGGGGGGCAAGGAGCACGTCGAGCAAGCCATTGACGCTGCGCTGGCCGCCCACGCCTCTTGGTCGTCCATGCCCTGGTTTGAACGCGCCGGAATCTTCTTGCGCGCGGCCGACCTGGTGAGCGGGCCCTACCGCGACAAAATCAATGCGGCAACCATGCTGGCTCAGTCCAAAACGGTGCACCAAGCTGAAATCGATGCGGCCTGCGAATTCGCGGATTTTTTGCGCTTTAACGTGCAGTTCATGACCGAAATCTACGCCCAGCAGCCCGAGAGCTCGCCCGGAATGTGGAACCGCATGGAGTACCGTGCTCTGGAGGGATTCATCCTGGCCGTTACTCCATTCAACTTCACGGCAATTGCCGGAAACCTTCCGTCTGCGCCCGCTTTGATGGGCAACGTGGCCCTATGGAAGCCTGCAGATTCGCAGGTGTATTCGGCATGGGTAATCATGGAAATCTTTCGCAAGGCGGGCCTTCCCGACGGAGTAATTAACCTGGTTTATGCCGACGGTGCACTCGTGGGCGACCTCGTCTTTAAGCATCCTGACTTTGCTGGCCTGCACTTCACCGGTTCAACCAGCGTATTCAAGCACCTCTGGAAGGAGGTCGGCGCAAACATCGACCGCTACAAGGCCTACCCGCGCATTGTGGGCGAAACGGGCGGCAAAGACTTCATTCTTGCACACCCTTCTGCGGATGCGGCTGAAGTCGCTACCTCCATGAGTCGAGGAGCATTTGAATTCCAAGGACAAAAGTGTTCGGCAGCCTCGCGTGCCTATGTGCCAGCCAGCCTTTGGCCTCAAGTAAAGCAGCACCTGATTAATGACGTGAAAAGCTTCAAGATGGGCAGCCCAGGGGATCCGTCCAACTTCATAACGGCGGTTATTGACGAGCGTTCCTTCGACAAAATTGCTTCCTTCATCGATTACGCAAAAAGTCAAAAAGACGCTGAAGTGCTGGTCGGCGGCGGATACGATAAATCCAAGGGATACTTTATCGAAGCCACGGTTGTTGCCACGACGAATCCCAACTTTCGCACGATGTGCGAAGAAATTTTTGGACCCTTCTTGACCATTTTTGTCTACGAAGATGCCCAGTGGAGCGAAACCCTGGACCTAATCAACCGAACTTCAGAGTACGCCTTGACCGGAGCCGTTTTCTCCCGCGATCGGTATGCCGTAGACGAGGCAACACGCCGTTTGGCCTTTGCCGCCGGTAATTTCTATGTCAACGATAAGCCCACCGGGGCCGTGGTAGGCCAGCAGCCTTTTGGGGGTGCACGCGGATCAGGAACCAACGACAAAGCAGGCTCAATTTTGAACCTCCTTCGCTGGGTTTCACCGCGCACGATCAAGGAAACTCTGGTTCCGCCCGCAGACTACCGCTACCCCTTCTTAGGGTAACCAGTTGCCAGCAACCAGTTGCTAGTTGCTAGTTGCTAGTTACTGATTTAGGCCGGAAGCTCCACGACGACCTTGGTCTCAAAGAATTCCCCAGGCAGCCACTGACTAATGGGGTGAATTCGGTGGCGAATTCCGCGAAGCTCTTCGCTAAGGTCGCCGCCCTTGAGCGCAAAGAGGGAGGTACTGGGTTTGGAGGACCAATTGCCCTTCATCCAGCGCTTTAGTTCACCTGCAGGCGCTACGGCGCGAGTGACCGCCAAATCAAAGGGGCCCTTCACCTCTTCCATCCGACCCCAAACCGCGCGGACGTTGTTTAATTCCAATGCATCAGCAATAGCCTGCACCACCTTAATCTTTTTGGCCACGGAATCCACTAAGACCCATTCCACTTCAGGGAAGGCAATGGCCAAAGGGATTCCTGGGAATCCGCCGCCGGTGCCAATATCCGCAACCCTCAGTACAGCCCTTAAGGGAAGAACTTGCCCAAGGGCGAGGGAATGGAGGATGTGCCGCTCCCATAGGTTATCGAGGTCCTTGCGGGAGACTACGTTGATCTGTGCATTCCAGTGGGCATAGAGCTCCGGAAGCAATAAAAGCTTAGCCTTAGCCGATTCCGACACAAAGGGGAACATCGAGGAGTCCATCAACCCTTCCAAAAGGGTTTGCTCATGGGGTCCCGCTTGGGTATGCGGCGGCGGACCAGGTCAAGCCGAAGCCAGAGGGGCATGCGCAGCGCATCAGACCAATGACCAAACCGAGAGGAGTGCACCAAGAGCACTGCCCCAACAAAAGCGTGCAGCGCAACCCAGGATCCCGCGGCAAAAAACGCCTGATCGTGCATGAAATCGCGCAAGGGGTCAAGACCCACCGCCTGAACGAGAACCACGTGCCCGCCAACGATGGCCATTGCCAGTAATCCCGCGAGGTCCGTCAAGAACAGGCCAAAAATTCCCAAAAGCAAGGCGCTTTGCTCTGACGATGCCCGCACTTCACGCAGCTTGGGATCCCGTTCAATTCCGCCCCGACGGGCAATGGTTGCACTGTCTGCCAATACCGAGCGCCCGCGCTGTCGGAGCAGGGTCAGGAGCAGCTCCCCTTCGCCACCGTCCACGTGCATGCTGTCTTGAAAGCCCTTCAGCTCCATGAAGTCGTTGCTGCGAAAGGCAAAATTGACCGGCACCATAGAGGTGGGGAGTCCGCCCGTATGCTGGCGAAGCCAGGCCCAAAGCTGGCCGGCATGCATCGGAATTCGGGCAAGCTGGTTGGCCTCTACTACCTGAACCGGGCCCCAAACCGAAGCGGTTCCGCGGTCCAAAAGAGGCTGCGTCAGGGCACCCAGCCATGGGGCAAAATTCCTTGGTGGAATGGTGGCAGCGTCCACCCAAACGGCATAAGTACATTTTGTCGCCTTAATGCCAAGTGTCATAGCCAGCTTGCGGGTGCGCCAAAACCGATTGCTGTGCGGCACCGTTACTACTTTAAGCCATTGGTACTTAAGTCTTAAAAATTCGATTCGTTGCGCGGTATCGTCCTCGCTTTGGTTGTCAATGACCACCAACTCTACCTGCGCAGGCAGCTCGGCGCTGGCAAAAGCCTCAATCCATTCTTCAAAACGGCTTGCCGCGTTTCGGCCTACCACGAGCAGGGCCAAATCCTTGAGCGGCGCGGAATCCTGACCTACGCTCTGGGTGTTCAACGACCAAAGTCCGCGCGAGGCATAGACGAGAAGGGCCAAGGCAAGCAGGGAAGCCAATGCAGAACCGATCAAAATGGCTGAAGCTAGCGGGCTCATCAACCAGGGCACTACTTGTTCCAACCACGCATTCATTACTCCTGCAAAAGTAGTCCAAGAACCGGCGCCGTACCTTTGGAAGGTGCAATTTGAAATCCAATCCAAAGACACCCAATCTTCGGCGAGAAGTGGCCTGCTCCACACCGCCCACGGAGCGGTTCCCACCCCGATTTTTATGCCCGTGGGCACCCAGGGGACCGTCAAAGGACTAGGCCCTGACCTGCTGGCGAGCGATACCAAAGCCCACATCGTTTTGGGCAATACCTACCACCTCTACCTCAGGCCGGGCACCGAAATCATTGAAATGGCGGGCGGACTTCACTCGTTCACGACCTGGACCGGGCCCATGCTGACCGACAGCGGAGGTTTCCAGGTCTACAGCCTCGAGGACCGGCGCAAAATCCGAGAAGATGGGGTTAAATTTCAATCGCACATCGACGGAAGCAGCCATCTTTTTTCGCCAGAATCCGTGATGGACGTGCAGCGGAGCATTGGCGCTGACGTGGTCATGGCCTTTGACGAGTGTACTGCCTACCCTGCCGACCAAGCCTATGCCCGCGAAGCCATGGAGCGAACCCACCGGTGGCTGGACCGCTGCCTCTTGCGCTGGCGCGAAACCGAACCCAAGTATGGCTTTGAGCAGGCGCTTTTTCCCATCGTTCAGGGCTCGACCTTCTCGGACCTCCGCAAAGAATCCGCCGAATTTATTGCCTCCAAAAGTGCATGGGGTAATGCAATCGGAGGCTTGAGCGTGGGCGAACCCCACGATGAAATGTATGCTATGACGGCCGAGGTATGCGCCATCCTGCCCGAAGACCGCCCGCGCTACCTCATGGGCGTGGGGACTCCGGCCAATGTGCTGGAATCCATCGCTCTGGGCGTTGACATGTTTGATTGCGTCATGCCCACGCGCAACGGCCGCAACGGTCAGATTTTTACCCTCGAAGGGACCATCAATCTGCGCAACGCCAAGTGGGCCCGCGACTTCAGCCTTCTGGATCCCCAAGGGGACTCTGCCGTGGATTCGCGGTTTACCAAGGCCTACTTGCACCACTTGTTTCGCGCCGACGAGGCCCTGGGTCGACAAATCGCCTCACAGCACAATTTGCGCTTTTACTTGGCCTTGGTCGAGCAAGCACGGCTGCGAATTGCCGACGGAAGCTTCAGGCCCTGGAAGGACCAGCTTGTTCCGCAACTTACCCGCCGCCTCTAGCCACTAGCAACCAGCCACTAACCAACCTTGCTAACAGCCAACGAGCCACCAGGCCACCAATGATGCCCCGCACCCTGCTTCGCATTGACCGCTACCTCCTCGGGCAGTTCCTCGGGACCTATGCGCTATTTATGGTGCTGATCATGGCCATCGCCGTGGTCTTCGACATTTCTCAGAAAATTGACAACTTTTTAAGCCAAGGCATCACCATAGGCTACGCCATCCAGCACTACTACGGCCACTTTATGCTATACTACGGCTCGACATTCAGTGCGCTAATTCTCTTTTTGTCCACCGTTTATGCCACGGCGCGCCTGGCCAATCGCTCGGAACTCATGGCCATTCTGTCGGGCGGACTCCCTTTTAACCGCCTGCTTCGCCCCTTTGCCCTTGGGGCCGGAATCGTTTTTTTGCTCATGATGCTGCTCAGCCATTTCGTGGTCCCAAGAAGCAACATTGCGCGCCTGGAATTTGAGGACCGCTACGTGCAAGATGTCGCACCCAAGCGCCCCATCAACATCCACCGGCAAATTCTCCCGGGGCACTACATCTACCTCGAAACCTGGAGCCCCGAGCGGCAGGCCGGCTACCACTTTAGCTACGAAGTTTTTGATGGAAGCAAGCTCATAAGCAAACTTCGCGGCGACTACCTGCGCTACGACAGCCTCAGCCAAGGCTGGAAGCTCGACAACTGGAACCGACGTGTCTACAAGTCCAATGGCCTCAGCACCATCGAACTCGGGCGGACCTTGGACTCCAACTTTGCCTTCAAGCCCGCCCTCCTTAATCCCGACCAAAGGCGGACCGAAACGATGACCTCCCCAGAACTGCGGGCCTTCCTCGCCCAAGAGCGCCTCAGTGGGTCCGAGGCCGTCGTGTGGCACGATGCGGAATGGTACCGCCGCACGGCCTATCCCTTCTCGATGTTCATTCTGGTGGTCATGGCCTTCTCTTTGTCGTCGGCAAAGCGCCGAGGCGGTCTCGGTGCCCCAATCGCCCTCGGACTAATATGTGTGGTGGTCTACATCTTCTTAATGCAGCTTGGCAGCATGAGCATGATGGCCCTCAATACTCCGCCCTTTTTGGCCATTTGGCTGCCCAACATCGTTTTTGCCGGTCTCACCTACCTCTTCTACCTGCGGGCTCCAAAGTAGACCAGGCTGCCCTTAGTTTTACCCCATGTCGCTTCTGCGCCCCAACGACCAGGACCCCGTCGGCGTCCACTACGCCTGGATGCACTTCATCGTGCTCATTTGGGGCTTTACCGGAATCCTAGGGCGCTTAATTTCAGTCGGCGCATTGGATTTGGTTTGGAATAGGATTTTGCTAGCCATCCTGTTTTTGTGGGCCTACCAGCAACTCAGCAAGAATCGCATTCAGGGAATTCCGTCCCGCAAACTAGGCATCATGCTAGGCCTCAATGGCTTGATACTGATGGTTCATTGGGTTACGTTTTATGCCGCCATCAAGCTTTCTAATATTTCGCTTACCCTGGCCTGCCTCTCGACCGGACCCCTGTTTGCTGCCTTTCTCGAGCCGATCTTCTTTAAACGACGCCTTCAATGGAGCGAGGTTGGCTTGGGATTCGGAGTGGTCGTCGGCCTACTTATGGTGGTGGGCTCCACCCAAGGCCAAGGGCTTGCCATAGCGGTTGGGCTTATTAGTTCGGTGCTTTCTGCCCTTTTTTCGGTCCTCAACGGCCGCATTGTGCACCAAATGGACTCCACGTCAATTTCGTTCTACGAGTTGCTGGCCGGCTTTGGCGGACTTTCCCTCTATCTGCTTCTAAGCGCCAACATCGCAGAAACGGCATCCGCCCCCACAACGAGTGACTGGATCTACATTGCCATTCTCGCAAGCTTTTGCACCGCCTTTGCCTTTGTTCAGTCCGTGCGAATTATGCGCTACTTGAGTCCCTTCACGGTGGTACTTAGTATTTCGATGGAGCCCATCTACGGAATTCTTCTCGCCCTCTTAATTTTTGGTTCTTCAGAAGCCATGCCCCCCCTCTTTTATGGCGGATTCGCCGTGGTTCTTGCGATGCTTTTGGTCAACGCCTCGGTGCAGCGTCGCCGTCGGGCGAAGTTATCCACATCGTAGAGGGGTGGCGGCAAAAAGTTGTAGGTTTGAGGTCTTCACCACACGAGTATGGAATACCTAGATTTTGAAGCCCCCATTCGCGATATTGACGAGCAAATCGCCAAAGCAGAGGCACTTGAGCTTGAAACTGGCGTGTCTATGGCACAGTCGATTGACAGCCTCCGCGGCAACCGAGATGATGCCTACCGAGCGCTTTTTGCCAACCTTACTGCTTGGCAAAGGGTACAGCTAAGTCGGCATCCCAACCGCCCCTATACCCTTGCCTATATTGATGCAATGACGGGCGGGCGCTTTACCGAACTGCACGGCGACCGATTCGTGAAAGACGACAAGGCCATGGTCGGAGGCTGGGGCTGGCTTGACAACGAGTCCTTCATGTTCGTTGGGCAGCAGAAGGGTATCAATACCAAAATGCGGCAGCTCCGCAACTTCGGCATGGCTAATCCCGACGGTTACCGCAAGGCATTGCGCCTTTTTAAGCAGGCCGAGAAGTTTGGCCGCCCCATCGTCACCTTGATTGATACGCCGGGTGCATTCCCAGGCCTCGAGGCCGAAGAGCGCGGCCAGGGCGAGGCCATAGCCCGCAGCATCATGGAGATGACCCGCCTCAAGGTTCCGGTGATTTGCATTATCGTCGGCGAAGGTGCCTCGGGAGGAGCCCTTGGTATTGGTGTGGGCGACCGCGTGCTTATGCTTGAGAATACTTGGTACTCCGTAATCAGCCCAGAGTCATGCTCTTCCATTCTATGGCGCAGCTGGGACTTCAAAACCACTGCCGCAGAGGCCCTAAAACTCACCGCCAAAGACATGCTCTCCAACGGACTCATCGACGGCATTGTGCCCGAACCCCTGGGCGGCGCACACCGAGATCCTGCGGCCATGTTTGCGGCTCTCAAGACTGAAATTCTCAAGCACTACCGCGATCTAAAGGGTTTGGATCCCATTGATCGAGTGGCCCTTAGAATGGAGAAATTCAGCAGCATGGGCGTCTACGAGAACGCCTAATTTTTATCCCAATGGAAGCAAACCAATCCAGCAGCCCTAGACCGGCAGCTCGCAGGCCCGCCGGAACCCTGTCCCTGCCTTTGGCCGGCGGCAAGCTTCCGCCCCAGGCACTAGAGCTCGAGGAGGCTGTACTCGGGTCGCTCATGATCGACCGCAATGCGCTTTCTAAAGTCATTGACATCCTAACTCCCGAGACTTTTTACCTTGAGTCGCACCAGTTGATTTTCTCAGCCATCAAGGACCTGTTTGGGGCCTCGGAGGCGGTAGACATTTTAACCGTGGCGCAGCTGCTACGCAAGGGTGGCAACCTGGACCGCGTGGGTGGAGAATCTAAGCTCATCAACCTTAGCACCCGCGTATCGTCGTCGGCACACATCGAGTACCACGCTCGAATTGTCGTTCAGAAGCACATTCAACGCGAACTCATTCGCATCTCCAACGAGCTCATTGAACAGGCCTATGACGAGGCTACGGACGTTCTCGACCTGCTCGACAATGCGGAGCAGTCGCTCTTCAGCGTTTCGCAAGGAAACCTTAAGCGCAACTACGAGTCTTCGCTAAACCTGGTGAAGCAGGCACTGGACCGAATTTCTGCCATCTCTCAGCGAGAAGGCCTCTCGGGCGTTCCGAGCGGATTTCGCGAGGTGGACCGCGTAACCTCCGGGTGGCAAAACTCCGACCTCATCATTTTGGCCGCGCGCCCGGGAATGGGTAAAACAGCCTTTGCCTTGAGCATGGCCCGCAACATGGCCCTTGACCACAAGATCCCTGTGGCCCTGTTTAGCCTTGAAATGTCGTCCATTCAGCTGATCACGCGCATGATTTCGTCAGAAACAGGCATTGGAGCCGAGAAGCTTCGCCGCGGAAACCTCGATACCACCGAATGGGCGCAGCTGACCTCTAAGGTTAAAGGCCTCCAAGATGCGCCCTTGTTTATTGACGACACGCCCGGACTGAGCATTTTTGACCTTCGTGCCAAATGCCGTCGCCTTGCTTCGCAGCACCAGATCGGAGTGATTGTTATTGACTACCTCCAGCTCATGACTGCGGGCAATTCCAAGGCAGGCGGAAACCGTGAACAAGAAATTTCGTCGATTTCGCGAGCCCTAAAATCGATAGCAAAGGAGCTTGATATACCCGTCATTGCCCTTTCGCAGCTGTCGCGCGCCGTAGAAACCCGTGGCGGATCCAAGCGGCCCCTTCTCTCTGACCTCAGGGAATCCGGAGCCATAGAGCAGGATGCCGACATTGTGTCCTTCATCTATCGCCCGGAGTACTACAAAATCCACGAGTGGGACGACGACCAAACGCCTTCTGACGGGCAGGCAGAGCTCATTATTGCCAAGCACCGAAACGGATCGCTAGAAAACATTCGACTGCGCTTCGAGGGCAGCATGGCCCGTTTCTCCGACATTGTCGCCGGAGGCTACCGTGCCAAAGGTTCGGGTTCAGGCGGAGACGATAATTCCATATTTGAGTCCAAGATGAACCGTGTAGAGCCTCGCGAAAACGACGAGTACAATCCGTTCTAATCGATTCTATTCAAACATTCTCCAGCGCAAGAACCAGCGCAGCGAGGCCGGCGTAACCGGATAGTTTTGAGCAATAAAGAGCGTATTGGGAATCCATCCCTGGTTGGCATTCTGCGCTAATACTCCAATTTGGGCCTCGCCAATTTGAACCGAAACCGCAGCGTGAAGCATCCCTCCGGCCGGCATCAAGTCCTCTGCCTCGGATCGACCAAAAATACCTTTCTCGGCGATCCAAACTGGGCGAAGCCAGCCGCCGCTCCAAGCCTGACCCCTAAATTCGAGCCGGAACGTCATTCCGGAGCCCCTGGTGTTCAGCCTGCGCTCGTATGAAACCATGACCTCACCAAAGGCGGGAGCAATGGCCAGCTGCTTGGTCGAGGCATAGCGTAGTTGGACCATACCCTCTGCCCTCCAAAACGGGCTAAGGGAAATTTTGGGATTCCAATTCGCACCGAGAACAGCCCAACTTGGTCTGAGTGTCCACTCGTAATCGGGTGAATCCCATTGTTCTACTGACAAAACCTGATCGCTCGTGCTAAACTGCGCAGTAGCCGAAACAGCCAGAGGAAGCTGCACCAAGGTATTGAAGCGCTGCACAAAATTTACCGCATCTCCCTCCCAGGGAAGAGCCCAGCGCCTTTGGGCCTCCACTCGCAGCCATGACGACTCCGCTCGCTTGCGATCGTAGCGCAGCCAGATGCTTTGTCCCAGAAGGTCTCCGTCGAGGCGAAGGTCGTTTTGGCGACCCTTCCATTCCCAGGTCCCCACCGGACTCCATGCAGGAATTCCTGTTCGGTCCATCCACGCGCTATCCTGCCAATTCCTGGCAGAAAATGTTCGAAGTCCTAGCGACCAAGACGCGCGAATTCGCGGCAGAACGTCTATTTCGCTAATCCCTCTAAATCCCGGCTCCGACCACAAAAACGATCTATTGGAGACCAACCGCAAGTCCAAGGATTGGTACTGAATGCTGTCTACCCCTGCACTGGGGCCCGCAAATCCCGATTCGGAGAAGCTGTAGTCAAGCCGAACTCCGAGCCGCGAAGATGACTGAATCAATTCCATTCGGGTCCTAAAACCCCGAGTGCTGCGATCAACCTGGCTCCACCTCGTATCTACCAATGCGCGATTAGGCTGCCACTGCAAGGTATCGGTAAGCTGCGCAGAGTTGACAATGCCGCCAGACTCCCCGTCTTGGCTGCGCTGGGACTCGACCTGCACTCGGTAGCAATACCGATTTGCGGAGTCCCTACCCCAAAATGCAGCTTGCAAGCGATCGCCAAAATGATCCTCCGTCGCCAGTCCGCCCGTCATCTGAAGCCGACGGAAGTCCACCCAAAAGTGCTTGTAGTAGCTTGGCGAGGCACTCAGCGTAACCCCAAAATCCTGACCACGACCGTGCGCTGATTCGCCCAGCCAATCCGCAATGGGTAAAGGACCCTTTCTCAGTCGCCAATCGTCAAAATCTCCTCGAAGGAGGCGATGACCCAAGCCAAACGGACTTTGTATCGCCGAAACCCTAGAATCACTAATCAATCCCGTTGAAAAATTCCAGCTCGCAGACCCAAGAGCACTAACAGGAACACGCCCCGACTCCAACGGAACGCGTATCACTCTGTCAAGAGCAGCCTGCGAAACCAAAAAAGAACCTAAGTGCCAAACCTGGACCCGGTCGGGCCTAGGCCTAAGCGTATCCTGGGCCGAAATAACCGTTGCACCCGGATCAACTAGAGAATCAGGAGACTGAGCATAGCCCGAAGAAGCCCAAATTCCAAAAAACAGAAAAGCCGCAACAGCGCGAATCGGGCTATAGCGGCAATGTGGTTTCATAGATGCAAATATGGTGCTAATAAAAACAAAAAACCCCCGCATTTGCGGGGGTTTTTGTATAGTTATGGCGGCGACCTACTCTCCCAGCGTACTAGTACCATCGGCGCAAACGGGCTTAACGACTCTGTTCGGAATGGGAAGAGGTGATCCCCGTTGCAATAACCACCATGTTTTTACAAGGTTAATTTGACACACTGGAAGCAACATAAAATATATCCTGGTTCGAATCCACGGGTAATTAGTACTACTCGGCTATGACATTACTGCCTTTACACCTGTAGCCTATCAACGTCCTAGTCTCGAACGACCCTTAAGAGAAATCTCATCTTGGGGTGGGCTTCGCGCTTATATGCTTTCAGCGCTTATCCCATCCGCACATAGCTACCCTGCGATGCAGCTGGCGCCACAACAGGTACACTAGAGGTGCGTCCGACTCGGTCCTCTCGTACTAAAGTCAGCTCCCCTCAAATTTCTAACGCCCATAGTAGATAGAGACCGAACTGTCTCGCGACGTTCTGAACCCAGCTCGCGTGCCACTTTAATGGGCGAACAGCCCAACCCTTGGGACCTTCTCCAGCCCCAGGATGTGACGAGCCGACATCGAGGTGCCAAACCCTCCCGTCGATGTGAGCTCTTGGGAAGGATCAGCCTGTTATCCCCGGAGTACCTTTTATCCTTTGAGCGATGGCCCACCCATGCGGAACCACCGGATCACTATGCCCCACTTTCGTGCCTGCTCGACTTGTAGGTCTCACAGTTAAGCACCCTTGTGCCATTGCACTCTACGCACGGTTACCAACCGTGCTGAGGGTACCTTTGGAAGCCTCCGTTACTCTTTTGGAGGCGACCACCCCAGTCAAACTACCCACCAAGCACTGTCCCCCTTGCGGGGTTAGGCTCCAAATAACAGAAGGGTGGTATTTCAAGGATGATTCCACGCAGCCTAGCGACCACGCTTCATTATCTCCCACCTATCCTACACATCCATTATCCGAAGTCAATACTAAGCTATAGTGAAGGTTCACGGGGTCTTTTCGTCCCACTACGGGTAATCGGCATCTTCACCGATACTACAATTTCACCGAGCTCATGGCCGAGACAGTGCCCAGATCGTTACACCATTCGTGCAGGTCGGAACTTACCCGACAAGGAATTTCGCTACCTTAGGACCGTTATAGTTACGGCCGCCGTTTACTGGGGCTTCAATTCAGCGCTTCTCTTGCGATAACGCCTCCTCTTAACCTTCCAGCACCGGGCAGGTGTCAGACCCTATACATCATCTTTCGATTTAGCAGAGTCCTGTGTTTTTGCTAAACAGTCGCCTGGGCCTTTTCACTGCGGCCCCCTCGCGGGGGCGCCCCTTCTCCCGAAGTTACGGGGCGATTTTGCCTAGTTCCTTAGCCATGATTCACTCGAGCACCTGAGGATACTCTCCTCACCCACCTGTGTCGGTTTACGGTACGAGTTGTTATAACCTGAAGCTTAGAGGTTTTTCTCGGAAGTCTGATTACGCTCACTATCTCCTCAGCCGA
>Ga0304730_1000249_pt1:30000-48002 | contig 48002 bp, 37 predicted proteins | sample M_130628_MF_Meta_FD_190474 | JGI IMG/M metagenome (GOLD analysis project Ga0304730, IMG submission 190474) | Freshwater microbial communities from Lake Montjoie, Canada to study carbon cycling - M_130628_MF_MetaG (v2) (version 2) | ecosystem: Environmental > Aquatic > Freshwater >...
CTTCTACCACAAAGGATCTTGATCGGGTCCAAACTGCGGTAAAAACATTGCGCAGCAGAGGCATACGGTAAGGCGGCATTTCCATCAAAAAGAGGGCGGACTTTTTATCGGGAACGACGCGATTCAGCAGTGCCGAACCCAAAAGTGCCGCAGCGAAGCCCAATGCATAGAGGCCAAACAAGGTCAGGCCCTGAAGGCTAATGCCCAGCCAGGGGGTATTGGGAACTACGAGTCCTATTATTAATGCATACACGGGCAGTCGAGCCGAGCAGGTCATAAGGGGCGTGACGGCAATGGCCAGCCACCGTTCTTGGGCGGACTCCATATTGCGCGTACTCATTACGGCCGGAATGGCACAGGCGGTTCCGCTCACCAGAGGAACAATGGATTTTCCGCTCAATCCGAAGGGTCGCATGAACCGGTCCATTATAAAGACTACTCGGGCCATGTAGCCGGTCTCCTCCAAGAGCGATAGAAACAAAAAGAGTAGGGCAATTTGGGGCAGAAAAATCAGGACTCCCGCTATGCCCGGCAAAAGTCCGCTCGTTAAAAAGTGGTTAATGAATCCACTGGGGAGTGCCTTATTAAGGGCCTTAGTCAAGCCTGCGATTCCACTATCAATGGCGTCCATGGGGAGGGCCGCACCATAAAAAAGTACTTGAAACAGCACAAACAAGACGCCAAAAAGCATAATGCTGCCCCAAACGGGGTGCACTACGAGGCGATCAAAGCGAGCCGCTACCCTGCGGTCTTGCACGGGGTCGTAGTGGTAGACCTTGCGCAGCCATTGGTTTACCCAGCGGTAGCGCTGAATGGCCTCGTCGGCGCGTGCACGCTCGGGACTTCGGCCTGATTCCCGAACGCTGTCGGCAAAATTTGGGTCATTTAAGCCGTCAAGCCATGCTCGGTAGGTGAGTCCTGCACCAATACACTCCTGCTTTTTTTGCAGCCAGGGCAAATGGGAGCCTGCAGGCTGAAAGAAGGGAGTTTTTTTGCTGGCCTTTGCCGAGAGAATTGCCGCTTGAAGCAGATCAAAGCCTTGTCCGGTTCGGCTGTTGACCGGAATCACTGATACCCCCAGTGCCTCCTCCAGGGCGGGAACATCGAGTTCTGCCCCTCTGCGTTCCATCTCATCGACCATGGTGACCGCCAAGACAGCCGGAAAGCCCATGTCTAGGACCTGGGTAAAGACAAAGAGGCAGGTTTTTAGGTTGGTGCCGTCGGCCAAGCCTACCACCACATCACAACGCTCTGACTCATTCTCCGTAGTAAGAACTTGAAGCACTACGCGCTCGTCGTTGGATGAAGGGTGAAGGCTGTAAATCCCGGGCAAATCGACCACCTCAGCCAGCACGCCCGCTCCCAACTTAGCGAGTCCAACGTGGCGTTCCATGGTTACGCCTGGGTAGTTGCCTACTTTTTGGTTTAAACCCGTTAAGCGGTTAAACAGCGACGACTTTCCGGTGTTTGGTCTGCCCACAAGGGCGACCCTAAGGGCACGCTTAAACGCCATAAGGCTCCGTTATTGGAATGAGGTCTGCGAGCTCCTGGCGCATGCTTACCAGGGTTCCCTGGACTCTAAAGCAGAGGGGATCTCGAAATGGCGCCGCAAAAACCAATTCCACTTCTTCGCCAGGCAGGCATCCCATCTCAAAAAGTTTGACGGGAAGCTCCACATTAGCCTGCAGAATGAGTGCCTTTTGGCCTACACCGAGTTCCGATAGTTTCACTAGACTAAGGTACGTTGGGCATCGGCTAGCCTGTTGCGTATTTAGATTCATTCTAATGATTGACCAAAGTCCTAAAAAAGAGCGGGTAGTCCGCCCTGGCTTAGGCCTGCAATCAAAGAATCAGAGACAAGGGACGCTCGAGGTAGCCTTTGACGGTATTAAGGAAGGCGGCGCCGGTCACTCCGTCGATTACGCGGTGGTCGCAGCTCAGGGTCATCTTCATAACCTGGCCCGCTTGCACTTGGCCATTTTTGACCACTGGAACATCCTGAACGCCTCCAACAGCCAAAATAGCGGCATCGGGGGGGTTGATTATGGCTGTAAACTCCTCAATTCCAAACATGCCAAGGTTAGAAATGGTAAAGGTGTTGCCCGACCAATCGCTTGGCTGAAGCTTCTTTTCTTTAGCTTTAATTGCGAAACCTCGCACCTCGGCTGAAATTTCTGCAAGGCCCTTAACGTCCGCATGGCGCACCACAGGCACCAGCAAACCGTCTTCTACGGCTACGGCAATTCCAACGTGCACGTCAAAGTTCGTGCGCACGCTGTCTCCCATCCATGCGGAATTCACGGCGGGATGCTTTTTAAGCGCCTTGGCGACCGACTTCACCACAAGATCATTGTAGGAAATTTTGACGTCGCCGTCCTTATTAATTTCTGCACGCGCGGCCGTGGCTGCCGACATGTCGACGGCAATGGTCAAATAGAAGTGCGGAGCCGTAAACTTGGATTCCGCCAAACGCTTGGCAATGGTTTTGCGCATTTGCGAAACGGGGGTATCGACGTAGCCGGAGCTAGGGTAGCTTACTGGCGCTGCCGAGACGGTATTGGGCTCCACTGAGGCAAGAGTGAGGCTGCGCTCCACGTCGCTTTTAGTGATTCGCCCTCCGTCGCCGGTGCCCTGTATGCTCGCAATGCTCAGGCCGTGTTCGCTTGCAAGAGAACGAGCCAGGGGCGATGCCTTCAGGCGGGCGTCTCCTGGAGCGGTAGCGTTCAAACTGCCCGAAGCTGCTGGAGCTGCTGCCGGCTGAGAAGGTAGCGAAGCAGTATGGCTTATCGGGGCTGGCTCGGGAACCGACGCCCTAGCGGGCTCAGGAGCCGCCACTTCTGTGGGGCTTGCATCTGCCTTTGGGGCCGTTGCGCCTCCGGTAACCAGGGCCGAAACATCCTCCCCTGCGGCTCCGAGAATCGCTAGAATAGCATCTACCGGCGCAGTCTGGCCTTCTTGCACCCCTACATATAGGAGTACTCCCTCTTGACCGGGAAAGGCCTCAAAGTCCATGGTCGCCTTATCGGTCTCAATTTCTGCGAGGAGCATGCCCTCGGTGATTTGATCCCCAACTTTGGCATGCCATTTTGCAACGACTCCTTCGGTCATCGTATCGCTCAATCGCGGCATCGTAATAATTAAGGCCATAGCTTATTCCGTAATAAATGGGTAATCTCCTTCTACATAGACGTGCTGCCAAAGCTCTTCGGCTGACGGATAGGGCGAATCTTCAGCGAACTGAACGCATTCTGCCACAAGGCTCTTGACTCCTGCCTCTATGGCTGCGAGATCGTCTTCGCTCGCCCAATTCTTCTTGATAATCATGTCTTTGGCAGTGAGAATCGGATCAATCTTTTGGTATTCTCCTACCTCGTCCTTGGTGCGGTAGTGCTGGGCGTCTGACATGGAGTGACCCTTGTATCGGTAGGTTCGTATTTCAAGAAAGGTCGGCCCATCTCCTCGACGAGCGCGCTCCACGGCCTCAAAAACAGATTCATAGACCACCGCAGGATCCATTCCTTCAACCGGAGCGCAGGGCATTTCATAGCCGAGTCCGAGTTTGTAGATGTCGCTGTGGTTGGCAGTGCGCTCTACCGAGGTACCCATGGCGTAGCCGTTGTTCTCCACAATAAAGACCACTGGAAGCTTCCAGAGCATGGCCATATTAAAGGTCTCGTGAAGCGAACCTTGACGCACTGCGCCGTCGCCCATATAGCATAGGGTCACGTGGGATTTGCCCAGGTACTGATCGGCGAAGGCCATGCCTGCACCAAGCGGAATTTGACCACCCACGATTCCGTGACCACCAAAGAAATTGTGCTCCTTAGAAAACATGTGCATTGACCCTCCCTTACCCCTTGAGGTTCCGGTAACCTTGCCGAGCAGCTCGGCCATAATTTTGCGCGGATCCACACCCAAGCCTATAGGCTGAACGTGGTTGCGGTAGGCCGTTATCATCTTATCTCCGGGCTCCATCGCAAGAAGCGAACCCGCTAAAACCGCCTCTTGACCGTTGTAAAGGTGCAGGAATCCACGAATTTTTTGCTGTATGTACAGTGCCGCGGTCATGTCCTCGAACTTGCGCCAAAAGAGCATGTCTTCGAACCACTTTAAATAAACCTCTTTGGTAAGCTTCTTTTTTGCCATGAATGGGGTACGCTTAATTGCGAGGTGCAAAAGTAGGGTTTAGCCAAGAAAAGTCCTTGCCTTCTTAGGGTTTTTAACCCGCTACTTCATGATTTGGTTCAAATCGATCAGGGCACTGAATCGAATGGTGTTTTCTAGCGGAGAACGCACCGTTTGATCGGCCGGAAAGAGGTAGGCAAAGTCAAGCCCTATTAGGTTGTAACGCACCCCAAACCCCATGGTGAAAAACCTGCGGTTCCCCTTGGTAACGTCTTCGTGCTGGTAGCCTGCGCGCACGGCAAACTGGTCGTTGTACCAGTACTCCGCACCTACATTCACCATAAACTCACGCATCAGCTCCCTAAAGCCGTCGGGCTTGGCCGCTGGATCCCATGACTGAATAATTCCCTGAATCACCCCCACGTTGTCGTCTTTGCCGGCAATAATTTCACTGCGGTCTCCGTTGTTGTTGGTGTCCAGCAAGTCGCGCAAGGGCTTGGTTGGCACGAGCAACTTATTGATGTCGGTTAGCAAGGTGATGCGGTTGTACCGGTCCAGCTTCCAATTGAAGCCACCGCCAAGGCGCATGTTGGTGGGAATAAAATCCGAAGCGCCACTCTCTGAATAACGAATTTTAGCTCCGATGTTGGATAGCGTCAGGCCGCCTACCCACTGACCGCGCTGCCCGTCGGGCATGCTGAACTCATCGCCCTGGTAAAACATGCTAATATCCGTGGCTACCGTTTGGCCAACTTTGGTTAGCTGACCGCCAACGACCTGACCTTGAGCAAGGTCTGAAAGGGCGTAGCGTAGCGATACTCCTCCTGAAAAGTTATTGGACAGCTGCAAGGCATAGGCCACGTCCAAAGACATTTCATAGGGACGGTAGGTGCCCTGCTCTTCGCCTTGCTCGTTGCGGAAGGTGATTTCACCCAGTGAAAAGTAGCGCAGACTCGCTCCGATGCCTCCGCGCTCCCCAACTCCCGCCGCTACGTTGGCAAACATCAGTTCCACGTCGGGCACCAGCCTTCTTAGCCATGGGGTGTAGGAAAGTCCGCCGTACACGTTGCCCTGGCCAACAAAAGCCAGCTTTGCGGGATTCCAAAAAATGGCGTTGGCGTCTGGACTCAGGCCAATTCCGGTATTGGCCATGCCTCCGGAGCGGGCGTCGGGGCCAATGTTGAGCATGGGCATTGCCGTAGTTACCACGTTAAGGTCGTTCAGCCGGTCATAAAATGTCTGCGCCACGAGGGATTGAGCCCCCAGGGCGAGCAAAGAACTTAGGATGAGGTAGCGTGAATGCGTCATAAATAAATAGGGGGCAAATATAATCCGTGAAATTAGGGGCGAAGCAAAATAAGTCGCTCTGCACGGCGAACCACCTGATTGTCTTTGACGCGTCGCACCACCACCCGGGCAATGAACCACCCGTCATTCAAGGGAGTTCCTTGCGTGTTGGTTCCGGTCCATTCGGGTGCTTGGAGCACCGATGACGTGGCAAGACCCGACCATTCCGCCGCCCAGACTACGCGTCCTGCGCCGTCGGTAATGGACCAATCTGCGGCAAGACTGTCGCCGGCAGAATTATGCTCCACCTGCCAAGTAGTGGGGCCCGCACTGGGGTTGGGGAACAAGCGGACCGCCCCAAGTTCAAGTTTTGCTCGTGAAATCACCTCGAAGTCAACGCTCGACTGGCTCGGATTATTATACGTATCCCATGCCCGCACTGTGAACGTGTGGAGGCCGTCTTCTAAATTTCGAAAGGGCCATGTTGCGGTACCATGCTTAAAAGTGTTGGCATCAGCCTGATAGCGCTCGTTCATAACCAGAGGTTCGCTCCAGACCTCGTCGAGGTATCCCACCAAATCATGACCAATGCCCGCACCTATGGCATTGATGCCGTTTGGATCCGCAAGCCGAACCAAACCCAGGGGATTAGCCCCGGTAATTCCTCCGCTTACAAAGGTGGTGTCGTCCATATAGATTTGAATGGCTGGACCCTCGAGGTCGGCAGGGGCATCAGCGGCCAAATCGCCCAAGAAAATTTTGCTGTGTGAGCCTGCCGCATCCCTATCTGCTGTATAGGCGTAGGTAAGTATCTTGCCCTGCCCCCACTCAAGAACGAGATCAAGAGGCATGCGCCACTCGGCGGCATAACTACCCTTGACCACGTCCACATATCCCTGATAGGCCAACTGGTTCCTAAACGAATACGAAGCCCCGTAGCCCACGTTGTCGTTATCGAGCATGCTTCGCTCTTGCGGTTTGTCAAACAAACGAATGCGTGCTGTGCCGTTAAAACTTGTATCAATGACGCCGCCCTCGCGGAGCACCCTTCCCTTCACCTGAACTAAATCCAGGGCATTGACACTGTCTGTGGTGACCCACTCACCAGAAGCGGTGCGAAACACCTTGATGCTGTCGACCTCCATGCGCTGCGAGGGCCTGTTCAGGCGCAATGCCGGGTCACCGAGAAGCGTGAATCGCAGCTTGTCTGAGGTGGTCACCGAATTCTTTGCCTGTCTTATAATCTCTCCGAAGGTTTGGTACTTGCCTTGATTCTGCTGAAGCACCACATTAAATACGCTGTCGGTTAGAAGCGTTGCTCCGCCCACAAAGACCGCGCGGGTAGTAGTGAGCAAGGCAATGGCACCCCCGTTAAGATTGGTCAGCAGAATTTCTCCGGCAGAGGTCCGCAATGGGTCGTCATAGCGTGCAAACTCGCAGGTTACCGTGATAAATAGGGGCAAGCGAACGCTGTTGCCAAAATTTCGGCAATCCTCGAGTTGCAGAATGTCTTCACTGGCCCAATTGACTTCGCCTCCGTGACCCACGTAGGTAGTAATCAAATTACCCTCTTCTATAGAACGCAGAAGTTCCTCGCGCAGCTTCGGGTAGGACTGGTTGCCCGCACTCGAAACTTGAGCATAGCCGTCTGAATATAGTTTGCGGACCTCAAAGTCGGCATGCTGGGTATCCACTCGCTGGGCAATTTTATCGCTGACCAGGGTCAGAATCTGTTCCCAGTCTTCGTCGACGTCGTCGGCCACGAAGTTCAAACGCTGCCTCCAGGGCCCGATCGACAGCGCCGGATCGGCATACCGAGCGATTTTAGAGACTACGCCCTGGGCCTCTGCAAGAGAATTCGCAGGAATCCGACCAATTCCAAGATCCAGGGTTACCGCTCCTAAATTGCCTCCTTCCCCAGGGTCGAGGTATCCAAAAAAGTCGTCAGAGACATAAGACGATTTAATGGACATGCTGGCGGGGGACTGATAGGCCGGTACCCAGTTCTGGTTTGGAGCCAGTCTGCCCTTGTAGTCGTAGGATGCGTCGCCAAAAAGAAGGAGGTAGCGAAGCTTGGTGGAGTCTGCCCCGCGTACCCAAAGCATTCTAAGAAGGTTTCTGAGGCCCATTATGTCTTGAACTCCTCCCGAGAACTCTCGATAAGCCTGATCGACCGCAACCACCGCAACCTTGAGGCCCGTCTGCCGGTGCATCGTAGCGAGGTTCTCCGCAGCGGGAATGAAGTCTTCGGGCGCAAAAATTACGTAGTCCACCGAAGGCATTGCATGCAGGTTCTGAAGCGGAATCCTCGCTCCTAAAATGGGTTTGCGCGCGGCAGCAGGGGCTATGTACCACACGGTATGGGCCCGTTCAGCCTCCAAAACCGCCGCGTTGGGCAGAAGTTCAGCAGCATTCAAGGGGCTTCCCGAGGCCGTAGTCCTCCAAATCCAAGTGCCTGCTGCAGGCGCCAACAACAGTCTTTGCTGGGAATCTGGGTTAAAACGGTAGGACTGCACGCTCCCGGCAGGGTAAGCGAAGGGCGCGTCGGCCTGAACCGACAGGTAGTCCAGCCAGGCCTTGGCCGCCGGATTTGCGCTGCGCTCTAAGGTAACAGTAGCCCTAGCCCAGCTCGGGCCCGTAGCAACCTGGGTCCAAGACTGGCCAATCTGCCGCGCAAAGGTCTCTCCGTTAACTCCTGAAACGGCCTGCAGCCCCAACGAACCAATGAATCCCTGTCCGGTACGCAATTCCAATTTGGGTCCCGATGAGGTGGTTCTCCCGGCTGCTGCCAGCACAAAATAGGCAGTCGACTGGCCGTCCAAACGGTCAAGGCCGAGGTCTATTTCGCGGCTCAGGGTAAAGTCCAAGAGTTCCCCGAACCATGCCCTGCCGCTGCCCACTAAGTTGGATTCGTCCAATTCATGCCAAAACACGTGATGGTATCGGCTAACCGTTTGCGGGCTGGAAGGCTGAACCGCATAGGGGGCAATGCGCGATCCGCCCTCGGTGGTGGTGGCAAAATAGGTTTGGCGGCTGGCGTAGGGGTTGGTTGAACGCGACCAACGGTTGCTGCTGCTGTCCACGCTCCATCGGTGCGGACTTTGCCCTAAAAAGTAGAGGTATTCCGATGCGCCCAGAAGCCCGTCTCCGCCGTCTTCAATTCGAATGGGCAGGGGCGACAAGTCCCTTTCTTCGCCGGAACTGGCATTTACTTCATTCATGGCACCGGACTGGCGACCCCAGATGCCCAGTTTTGACGACTCAAAGGGAGGACTTCCAAAGCCCAATTGTTCTAAATCCGCTCCGCTAAGTCGATAAACAAAATCCTCGTCGGTAAAAACCTCGGCCCATTGGCCTTTACTTAAAACGGAATTTGTGGGCCACGACTGCGCCTCTAGCGTCGAAAAGACTGCCAAAGACCAGGCCGTTAGGGTCCAAAAAATGGGGCGCGAAAGCTTCATGCTGCGTTCAAAGTTCGTAAAGTTCAACGCGCCTTGGGAGAAAAACGTGCAACTAGTCTTGGAAAATCGTATAATTGTGGCCTCAAATGATGCCTCACTCCATGGCCCTAAGACGCCTTATCGCGGTCGCCCTGTTCCTAGGATGCACTTGGCTAACCCAAGCGCAAGACCCCCATTTTACCCAGTACTACGCCAATCCCTTGTACTTAAACCCAGCGTTTGCAGGGGTTAAGCAGTGCCCTCGGGTCACCACGAACTACCGCAACCAGTACCCAAGCTTGGGCGTTTACCAGACCTTTTCGGCGTCCTACGACCAGTACGTAGATGGCCTAAATGGCGGAATCGGATTCATGATTATGCAGGATGAAGCAGCAAACGGTGACCTCTCGCTGACAGAAGCATCGGGTATTTACTCCTACCACCTTCAAGTAAACAGGGATTTCATGGTTCTTTTTGGAGCTCAAGCGACCTTTCGCCAGCGCTCCCTGAACTGGAACAACCTCACCTTCCCCGACATGATTGATCCATTCTTTGGCTTTGTAAAGCCGACCAACGAGATCCGTCCTGACGAAACCACGGTGCAGCAAATCGACCTGAGCTTCGGTATGCTCGGCTTTACCGAGAATTTCTACGTCGGCGCTTCGGCCCACCATGTCACGCAGCCCAATGAGGCCTTCTTAAGCACCTCCACCCTACCCATTAAGGTAACCGCTCAGGCTGGTGCAACCATTCCCCTTGGGCGCAAAAGACTCTACAACGACCTTGACAATTTATTGATTCCCAACATTGTTTATCAAACGCAGGGCGGAGCACACCACATGACTGCGGGTGTTTCTTTCAACCGAGGTCCACTCACGGGCGGGCTCGGCTACCGCCAGGCTTTGGGCGTTGTCAGCACCAATCCCGACGCACTTATTGCTATCATAGGAATTGCCCCCAACGACGTGCCCTGGAAGTTCGGTTATTCCTATGATTATACCATTTCTGCCTTAGGAAACGTTATGGGTGGAGCACATGAAGTCTCTCTTGCCTACCAGTTCCCATGCAGAAGCCGCCGAGCGCGCTCGAGCGAAGTGAAATGTCCTAAATTCTAACCTTCCCAATAATGAAGCGTTCCATCCTTTCTTCCATTACCGCCTTAGGCGCGCTGGTTTTACTAGCCTCGGGTTGCGCAAAAACAAGTTCCAATACCACGGGTATGGCACTCAACGACCGCAAAAACGGGGGCTTTCAAATTAATCTTGGCTACAAAGGCCAGGAGACAGGCCCCGGCCTGGTCTTCATCGAGGGCGGAACCCTGACTATGGGTCGCGTGGAAGAAGACGTCATTCGGGACTGGAACAACCAACCACGCCGCGTTACGGTTTCTTCCTTTTACCTGGACGAGAACGAAGTAACCAACGCCGACTACCGCGAGTACCTCTACTGGCTTCGTCGAGTTTACGACTTTGACTACTACCCCCAAATTTACCAGTCCGCACTGCCCGATACCTTGGTATGGCGCGACAAGATGGGACTGAACGACATGTATGTGGAGAACTACCTCCGCCACCCTGCCTACAATTTTTACCCTGTGGTTGGGGTTAATTGGGAGCAGTCCATGCGTTTTTGCCAATGGCGGACTGACCGGGTGAACGAGCAAATTCTAATCGATAAGGGAATCCTGACCGTGATGAATACTCAGGCCGACGACCAGAACTTCAACTCCGAAGTATACCTATACAAGCAGGGCGAATACACCCAGCAAAACCGCAAGGGCCTCAAGGACCTCAGCCCAGCTCAGGTTTATGGCAAAGAAGGCCGCCCAGCCCGCATCGAAGACGGAATCCTTCTGCCGAAGTACCGCCTCCCGACCGAAGCGGAATGGGAATATGCTGCCTACGCAGAGATTGGACAGCGGGTGTACAACCGCCAAGTTGACCGCAACAAGTATACTTGGAACGGAACGTCGGTGCGCAACAGCGATAAAAAAGTTCAAGGGGACATGCTCGCCAACTACAAGCGCGGGGCAGGCGATAACATGGGCGTGGGCGGATACCTGAACGACCAAGCGAACGTTACCATGCAGGTCAAGTTTTACCCACCCAACGACTTTGGATTGTACGACATGGCAGGCAACGTGGCAGAATGGGTTCTTGATGTGTACCGTCCGCTTTCGGGCCAAGACATGGACGACCACCGCCCCTTCCGCGGCAATGAGTTCAAAACCTTTGACGATAACTACGAAGGCCTTGGAGAACTTGCGGTACTCACGGAGCCACAATACGATCGCAATGCCAACGGAGACAGCGTCCTAACGCGCCTTCCAGGCCAATTGCCGCAGCGTTCCGTTACCGTTGAAGAGAACCTCAAGCGCCGCAACTACCAGAAATCAGATTACCGCGACTTCTTGGACGGTGACGTAGAATCTTCGCTCAACTACCGCAATGCCGGCGAAGAAGAGACGGGCGACCAAATGTACCGTTATGGTGAATCTACCCTAATTGGCAATACCACAAGGGTATACAAGGGTGGCTCCTGGCGCGACCGCGCATACTGGCTGTCTCCAGGTGCAAGAAGGTACCTCGAGCAAGACCAGGCCACGGACTACATCGGATTTCGCTGTGCAATGGACCGGGTTGGATTCCAAAACGAATCAAGCAAGCGCACTAAGTCTTCGCCAAAGCCGAAGCCTGACACCTTCGTTCGCTACCGTCCATAGAAGACAGTATGAATCAATGGTATGCGCGCTTTGATGCGCGTGTAGGAGTCTGCACCGACAGCCGTACACTGGCCAGGGGGCAGATTTTTTTTGCCCTTCGCGGAGCCAATTTCAACGGTAATTTGTTTGCACCGAAGGCACTCGAGCTGGGAGCCTCTGCAGTAGTGATCGATCAAGCGGTCGAGGGTCTTGACCCCATGGATGCACGCGTGGTCAGGGTACCTGATGTCCTTAAGGCCATGCAGGAGCTCGCGCTACACCATCGCAGGGCTTGGGCTAAGCCTTTAGTGGGCCTAACGGGAAGCAATGGCAAGACCACTGCCAAGGAGTTATTTGCCCATGTTCTGGGTCAGAAATACAAAGTCCATGCAACCCATGGCAATTTCAACAACCATATTGGGCTACCGCAAACGCTACTGGGCCTGCTCCCGGAGCACGAACTCGCCGTTATTGAAATGGGCGCGAACCACCAGGGTGAAATCGACGAACTTTCGCGCATTGCCGAACCGAACCTTGGCTACATCACCAACTTCGGACTCGCGCACCTCGAGGGATTTGGTGGGCCCGAAGGCGTTGTGAAGGGCAAGTCAGAACTATACCGCTACCTGCTCTCCGTCGGAGGAAGCTCCTTGGTCTATTTTGATGACGCAAGGCAGATGGCCGAAAGCCATGAACCCCGAATCATTTTTGGAGCGTCCTGCCGTTTTGAGGCCAACGAAGTCGGCGAACTGGCCGTAGAGTGGAACCAAGTCCGCGCCCAAAGCCACCTAATCGGCGGCTTTCACGACCGAGCACTGGCTGCATCCATTGCCTTGGGTCAGTTTTACGGACTAAGTGACGCCCAAATCGTAGATGGAATCGAAGCATATCAAGCCCAAAACAACCGCGGTGAATGGCGTCAACTGAGCCGATACCGAGTTTTTATGGATGCTTATAACGCCAATCCAAGCAGCATGGAGGCAAGTTTAAGGAATGCCGCACCTCGTTTAGACAGCAAAAGCACCCTTTATGTAGCAGGCGACCTCTTTGAATTGGGCGATTATGCCGCCGCCGCACACCAGCGCATGGTGGACCTAATGCTTGAACTAGGAATTTCTGATGCCATACTGGTAGGACCAATCTTTGGGGCCTGCACGCATCCATACGTCTCGGTTGCCAGTACCGAAGAACTCATGGCGGTATGGACTAAAAGTCCGCCCCAGGCCAAGACCCTATGGTTTAAGGGTTCGCGCGGAATGGCCCTAGAGCGCCTTCTGAGCGTTTTGGAATAATTGAAGCGCTAGCTAGAGCGCAAAGCGGATGCCTGTTGACATTGTCAGCCAAAGAGGGTATTCTCGGTAGGCATTCACCGGATTTACCTCAAACTCAGAAAAGGCATTGTCGAGCCCAATCAGCCCGAACCAACTCCAGTTTTCATTGAGCTTGATGGATGGACCCAATTCGATGCCTGCCGAGGTGATAGTAGATGCCACTCCGTCAGAACTGCCGTCGCGCTGAACCGACTGCAAACGGCGGTAGGCTATGGGAACCCATACCTCTAGGGTGGTTTCGTCGCTAATTTCGGTCTTGAACCCAAGCCGTCCGCGCAGCATGAGGTAGTTGCTTTGCGTCCTGATCATGTTGTCAAGGTCGGCACCCTGGCGGTAGGCAAAGTTGCTTTGCGCCGCATCGAGGCCCAATCGAAAGTTCTTTAATGTGCCATTTATGGAGAGTCCGTATGCGCCGCCCAAGCTGCCGCGAAATACGTCGGTTACGTCGGGCTGCTGGCCGACTACCTCGGCCACGGTGCGCCTAAAAACGGTATTGGCCTGTACGAAGGGGGCCACCGAAAAGTTGCGGTCGCGCACGTCGCTGTCGGTGTAAAAAACCTGGGCAGTAAGGGAGGTACAGGCAAAGAGGCCTGCTAGGATCAAGGTATGCTTTGCCATTTTTGCTCGAATGCGTTTAATAAATTGGGAATTCCCGAAGGCTTTTTGCCGCCCGCAGAGGCGTAGAAGGCTTGGCCGCCGCCGCCGCCTTCGATGTGGTGTCCGAGTTCACGGAGCCAATTGCCCGCGTGAACCGTTGACAAGGCAGTTTCGCCTACCCCAAGGTGGGCCTGGACCTTATCGTCTTCGCTAAACACCAAAAGGACTACCAGGTCAGGATGAGCCTTGGTGAGGCTAAAAACCAAGTCCTTGGTTGCCGCCGCTCCCAAGTTGAGCTCGGCCGCAATCCATCGAAGGCCGGAATGGGACTTTGCGCTGGCCACGAGGTCTCCCTCTGCGCCGGCGGATTGGCTGCGCTGAATGCCCTCAAGCCTCTTCTTGGAATCTGCGATTTGAGCCCGAAGGTCGTGAATTAATGCAGCCGGATTTGCGGTGTTGGCTTGACTTACGAGGTCCAGCCACTGACGGCGCTGTGCCTTTAAATAAGCCTCGGCGGAGGAACCCGAAAGTGCTTCGATGCGGCGAATGCCGGAGGCTACACCAGACTCAGCCACGAGCACAAAAGGCGCCAAAAGGCCCGAGGCGGCAGCATGCGTTCCGCCGCAGAGCTCAACCGAGGGACCAAACTGAATCACCCTGACGGAATTACCGTACTTTTCACCAAACAAGGCCATGGCCCCTAAGGCCTTTGCTTCGTCAATCGGCATAGCCCGGTGCTCCACCAGGGGGAGGTTGGCTCGTATTGCAGCACTTACCATGGCCTCAATTGCATCCAATTCTTGAGCACTAACCTTTTGAAAATGACTGAAGTCAAAGCGCAAGGTTTCGGGCGAAACCATGGATCCGCGCTGCTCCACGTGCGTCCCGAGAATGCTTCGCAATGCGTGGTGCAGGAGGTGCGTAGCGCTGTGGTTTTGGGCCGATGCCGAGCGCCGTTCGGGGTCGACGGCCAATTCTACCACCGCAGTCCATTCTGCAGGAGCCTTTGAAAGCGTGTGCAGGATCACGCCCGTCTCTTTGGTGGTGCTAAGAACCTGAATCCGTTCGCCGCCGAAATCCGCCCATCCTTGGTCGCCTACCTGACCTCCACCCTCGGGGTAAAAGGGCGTGGGAGCAAAGCAAGCCTGAACCACAGGACCCTTGGCAGTCTCTACGCTCCGGTAGCGCAGCAATTTTGCCTCGGAATGCAGCAGGTCATAGCCCACAAACTGATCGGACGCATCCCCGTTAAGCACAGCCCAGTCTCCTACTTTTTGCGCAGAGGCCTCGCGCGAACGGGACTTTTGTGCCTCCATAGCAGCGCGGAATCCGGCTTCGTCTACCGACTTGCCCTGCTCGCGGCAGATTAGTGAGGTTAGGTCAAGGGGGAAGCCAAACGTATCGTAGAGCTCAAAGGCGCGGTCGCCCTCTAGCAAGTCTGCGTCGGCAATCGCTGCGTCAAGGCGCTTGAGGCCCGTTTCTAAGGTGCGCAAAAAGGCTCCTTCTTCTTCGCGTACCACTTGGCGAATAAAATCCGCGCGGGCTGGGAGCTCGGGGTAAGCCGATCCCATGGTTTGGACCATTACGTCCACCAGTTCCACCATGAATGGCTCACGAAAGCCCAAGGTGCTGTATCCGTATCGAATGGCGCGTCGCAGAATACGGCGAATGACGTAGCCGGCACCGTTTGAAGCGGGTAATTGCCCGTCTGCGATGGCAAAGGCCACCGCCCTAATATGATCTGAGGCCACCCGCATCGCGATGTCCGTTCGCTCGGATTCTCCGTACTTGAGGCCACTGAGCTGCTCCAGACGGCGCAAATAGGGCTTGAATACTTCGGTATCGTAGTTGGAAGATGCGCCAATAACCGCTCGAGCCAAACGCTCAAATCCCATACCCGTATCGACGTGCTGTGAAGGCAGAGGCAAGAGTGAGCCGTCGGCTCTTCGCTCAAACTGCATGAACACTAGGTTCCAAACCTCAATAACCTGTGGATGATCGTTGTTGACTAAACTCGCTCCGTTTAAGGCGGCCCGGTCCTCTTCGCTGCGAAGGTCCACGTGAATCTCCGAGCAGGGACCGCAAGGGCCCGTATCGCCCATCTCCCAAAAGTTGTCTTTCTTGCTGCCGTAGAGAATTCGGTCTGAAGCTAAGTACTTACTCCACATTGCCTTGGCCTCTTCGTCCGAGGCGAGTTGGTCTCCGGAGTCGCCTCCAAAAACGGTGACGTACAAGCGATCCTTGTCGAGCTGGCAAACCACGGTCAAGAACTCCCAGGCCCAATCAATGGCTTCTTGCTTGAAGTAGTCTCCAAAGGACCAGTTACCCAGCATTTCAAAGAGGGTATGGTGGTAGGTATCGATGCCCACTTCTTCGAGGTCGTTGTGCTTCCCGCTCACGCGAAGGCACTTTTGGCTGTCGGCGATCCGCGAATGAAGCACGGGTTTAGCGCCCACAAAAACGTCTTTAAACGGATTCATTCCCGCATTGGTAAACATCAGCGTCGGATCGTCCTTGATGACAAGCGGCGCCGAGGGCAGTACTACGTGACCCTTGGACTCAAAAAAGTTCAGGAATGCTTGGCGGAGGTCTGACGGGTTCATGCGGGTGGTTTTGCCTACTTTTGAAGTATACAAAAGTATGCGCCGCGCCAAGTACATCTACGACCCTCTAACCCTCGCCTATAAAAAGGTCGAGCGCAGCTGGAAGCATTTGCTGCGGGACACCTCCCTATTCTTAATCGGGTCCATGCTCATGGGCATCATTTTTTTCTTTGGAATACAGTCCTTTGTTGATTCACCCGAGGAGCGCGGCCTAAAACGGCAGCTTGAAATTTCGGAGCAGATTTATGCCGAACTCGAATCGCAAATGCTCGAGCTCTCTGGCGTAATTCTAGAACTAGAACGACGCGACAACGAGATATACCGGGTAATCCTTGAGTCAGAACCTCCTGCCACGTGGATTCGCCAGGGCGGAATACCTACCGATGCGCAGAGCTACGAACGGATTCGTGGCTTGTCCAATGAAACCCTTTTAGAGCGCACCATTCGTCGGGTTGATGACCTTAAAAAACGCTTGGCTGTGCACTCGGCAAGTTTGGACGAAGTTGCCGAATTGGCACAAAAGAAGGGGGCTATACTGGAATCCCTACCGGCCATTCGCCCGGTAAAAGACCAAGCCGGCATTAAGCTTTCGTCGGGCTTCGGGTTTCGAGTTGACCCGATGTTTAAGGTCAGCAAGATGCACCAGGGCATTGACTTCTCTGCCCGCCAAGGAACACCTATCTATGCGACGGCCAATGGAACGATCGTCTCTAACGAGCTCTTTGGCGGGAGAGGCTACGGCAAGCACCTAACCATTGGCCACGGATACGGATACCACAGCCTCTATGCCCACATGAGTAAGGTAGTGCGCCGGCAAGGAGAGCGGGTAAAGCGCGGAGACCTTATTGGCTACATCGGCAATACGGGCAAATCCACTGGACCGCACCTTCACTACGAGGTGATTTACAAGGGCCAGCGCGTCAATCCCATCAATTTCTTTTTTAACGATTTGACTCCAGCACAGTACAACCAGCTACTAGCCCAAGCTGCGGCCAACAACCAATCCCTTGACTAATGATTCCCATGGAATTTACTAAACGCTACTACGGCATTAGCGAAGCCGCCAGCATGTTTGGCCTCAAGACCTCAACCTTGCGGTTTTGGGAGAAAGAATTTCTCGATCTGCAACCCAAAAAAGCAGAATCTGGTGCCCGTAAGTACAGCGTCAAAGACATGGAAAAACTTAGCCAAATCCATCATTTAGTCAAAGAACGGGGCTTCACGCTCGATGGTGCCAGGCAAAAATTGCGCAGCGGTACCGAAGAAGTGGTGAACTACGACGATGTGGTACGGCGTTTGCATAAGGTGAAATCCGAATTAGATCAATTCGTTCAAACTATTAAAACTCTACCATGAAGCGTTCTACGATCATTCTCTTATCTATAATTGGCGGTTTTGCACTGCTTGTGTTTTGGAGTATTGGAGCCTACAATCGCCTTGTTTCACTAAGCGAAGGCACCGAAAGCCAGTGGGCTAACGTTCAATCCGCCTACCAGCGCAGGGCAGACCTGATCCCGAACTTAATTGCCACCGTCAAGGGATACGCCGACTTTGAGCAAGAGACCCTAAAAGGGGTCATCGAAGCCCGTTCCAAGGCAACTTCGGTTCAGGTTAATGCCGACGACCTCACTCCAGAGCGAATTGCGGCCTTTCAAAAGGCCCAAGGTGAGCTTAAGGGCGCCCTCAGCAGGCTTCTTGTTACGGTGGAACGCTATCCTGACCTAAAAGCCAACCAAAACTTTTTGGCGCTACAGTCGCAGCTTGAGGGAACCGAAAACCGAATCAACGTCGAGCGTGATCGCTTCAACGAGCAGGTACGAGGTTTCAACTCTGCGGTCAAGCGCATTCCAACATCGATTATAGCCTCCATCGGTGGCTTTGAGTCACGCGGTTACTTTGAAGCAGAGGCCGAAGCCCA
>Ga0304730_1000250_pt1 | contig 47972 bp, 54 predicted proteins | sample M_130628_MF_Meta_FD_190474 | JGI IMG/M metagenome (GOLD analysis project Ga0304730, IMG submission 190474) | Freshwater microbial communities from Lake Montjoie, Canada to study carbon cycling - M_130628_MF_MetaG (v2) (version 2) | ecosystem: Environmental > Aquatic > Freshwater > Lake | place...
TATTTTTGTTATCTTGTTAATACAAAACTTTCAACATGACTAATGTTATAACCAATCAAAATCAGCCATTAGCGAGCATGGATGAATGGGAAGATGACTTGTTACGCCGTTATCCTAATCCAGAAGATATTGCCTCTTCAAAATCTACGGAAGCATATCGTAATTATGAAGAACCAGCAAGAGACACGGTAAAAGAATTTTATAAACTAAACCATACCCATCAATCTTTTGCTTTTGTTAAGCAAAAACAAAAGGAATATCTTTCTTTTGATAAAAAGGAAATGTCAGTTTGGGATGCCTTTGATTTTTTAAATCAATTAGTTGATGATTCTGATCCTGATACTGATTTAGATCAGTTTCAACATCTTTTGCAAACATCTGAAGCAATTCGCCGCGATGGTCATCCTGATTGGATGGTTTTAGTAGGACTTATGCATGACATGGGTAAAGTGTTGTGTCTCTTTGGCGAGCCACAATGGGCTGTGGTGGGAGATACTTTTCCAGTAGGTTGTGCTTATTCTGATAAAATTGTTTATCCAGAATTTTTTTCAGAAAATGCAGATTATTCCGATCCAAGATATAATACGACGTTAGGTGTTTACGAAAAAAATTGTGGTTTAAGGAAGGTAGATATGTCGTGGGGACATGACGAATATATTTATCAGATGATGAAAGGTTACATTCCTGAAGAGGGGTTATATATGTTAAGGTATCATTCTTTTTATTCATGGCACAGAGAAGAAGCTTATGAATACTTGCTTGATGATCATGACAAGGCCATGTTACCCTGGGTGAGATTATTTAATCCTTACGATTTATATTCAAAAAACCCTGAGCCACCAAACTGGGATGAATTAAGACCCTATTATACGGATTTATTGAAAAAATATTTACCGGAAACCTTGAAATTTTAAATAAATGAACACCCTGCAACTAGCTGATTACTTAGTATTTTTTCTTTATTTTATCTTAGTTGCAGCTTATGGAATTTGGATTTACAAACGAAAGACCGCAAAGAACGAAACGGCACAGGAATTTTTTCTTGCCGAAGGTTCATTAACCTGGTGGGCCATTGGAGCTTCCTTAATAGCTTCTAATATTTCAGCGGAACACTTCATCGGCATGTCAGGGTCTGGCTTTGCTATTGGTTTGGCCATATCTTCTTACGAGTGGATGTCTGGCTTGGTATTGATCATTGTTGCCCTGTTTTTTATCCCTATGTTTTTAAAAAACAGGATTTATACCATGCCACAATTTCTGGCTACCAGATACAATGAACAGGTAAGTAGTATCATGGCACTTTTCTGGTTGTTGGTCTATGTGTTTGTAAATCTAACGTCCATTATATATTTAGGTGCCTTGGCTATTACATCCATTGCAAATATTTCCTTTATGACTTGTGTCGTTTCCCTAAGCTTATTTTCAATTATTGTGACTATTGGGGGCATGCGAGTTATAGGATACACGGACGTAATACAAGTAGCCGTTTTAATATTAGGGGGTTTAGTTACGACCTATTTATCATTGACCTTATTGTCTGAAGAATTTGGATTGGGTAAAGATTTTATGGCTGGGCTGGGTATTTTGAAAAAAGAGGCACCTGGTCATTTTCATCTTATTTTAGAAAAGGGGCATCCTCATTATGACAAATTACCTGGACTTGGGGTAATTTTTGGAGGAATGCTCATTAATAATCTGGCTTATTGGGGCTGTAATCAATATATTGTACAAAGGGCATTGGGTGCAGATTTATCAACGGCAAGGAATGGTATCTTATTTGCGGCATTTCTCAAGTTATTAGTACCACTAATTGTTGTTATTCCAGGAATAGCTATGTTTGTGCTACATGAGAATGGTCTTTTTCAAGCTGAAATGGCAATTGATGGAGTGATTAAGCCAGATCATGCCTATCCGACCTTGATGAATTTACTTCCTTCTGGATTAAAAGGTGTTGCTTTTGCAGCATTGACAGCAGCCATCGTTGCATCTTTGGCTGGGAAAGCGAATAGTATTTCTACCATATTTTCCCTTGATATTTACAAAAAGATGATTAAGCCAGATGCATCAGAAAAGCAGATGGTAAATATGGGCAGATGGGTTGTTGTTATATCTATAACAGTGGCCGCAATAGTAGCTCCAGCCTTGAGAAGTTTAGATCAGGCTTATCAATTTATACAAGAATATGTAGGGTTTCTCTCACCAGGCGTTTTAGCCATTTTTTTATTAGGCCTATTTTGGAAAAAAACAACATCTGGGGCTGCTTTATTTGGCACCATTTTAACGATTCCATTGTCGGCCACCTTAAAATTTTTACCAGACTGGACGGGTGGACTTTTTCCTGTTTATCCTTTTCTGGACAGGATGTTTATAACCTTTTGGATTGTCTTATTCCTCATGATCATCATCAGCCTTTTGACTCCGGCGAATGTCAAACGCAAAGAAATACTACCATTTGAGAAGTCAATGCTAGACGTTAAGCCATCCTTTGTCATTGGATCAATCCTTATATTGGGCATTTTAGCTGCGCTATACACCGTGTATTATTAATTAAATCCAGGTACTTTTACTAAACGCAAGATCTGCACCATCAGAGGTGCGGGTGAGTTGATGAATAAATTGATATTCATCCATTTGTTGGGTATTACAAATAACTGAATCATGCAGTAAAGCCTCTTTAGTATATCGAATTTGAAAATTAGATAGTTTTTTTGATTTGAAAACAGATTCAGGCAATGCGTTAAGCATCCAGGAAGCGTATGTTACATTATTCAGGTGGTGATTAAAATCCAGATCGAACCAACCAACCTGAGCTTTCCATTGATAATCTACGTTTGTTATCAGGGGGATTTTACCTGAGGGTCTTGGCAGACAATCTGAAGGATCTGGAAAAAAGCGTTCAATGGAATTAATAACTTCCTCTGGAATAGTCATCATTTTTCTTTCATTCAATTCCATAAGTAACCAGGAAGAACTTGCGGTTGCCAATAAGTTTCCATGTTGGTCAAACGCTTTAAAATCGCGATAGGTCAGGTGTCTGTCAGCCCCAGAAGGAAATGTTTCAACGGTGATTAAATCACCAAGTACGGGCATATTATAGAGGTTAACTTCTTTTCTGAGTAATATCCAGGATGCATTGTATTTTTCTAAATGCCAGATAGAAAGGCCAAGATTAATAGCACTTTGAAGGGAAGCTTCGTGAAAGATCCTAAGTAAGCCAGGAAGGGTTAATTTTCTGGAATAATCAGTTTCTGCAGCGCGCACTATAAAATCAGCACGATATTTTATGTTAGTAATTTGGGACATTTTTTCAAGATAAGGGTTGAAAATGAGGTTTAAACCTAATCACAATTTTTAATTATAAAAAATTAAACAGGTATTTTTGATAAATTTCATAATTCCTTTGGATAGATAAAATTAAAGACCTACATTTGCATTCGCTTTTGAGATAGGGCGGCTTGTATAAAGCCAAAATATTAATAGAAAGTAAATAATCAAGCCACTTACAGTAAAACTTTTAGAAGGTATGCCTACTATAAATCAGTTGGTTCGCAAGGGCAGGCTCCAAATCAAAGAGAAGAGCAAAACCAGAGCGTTAGATTCTTGTCCTCAGAAACGTGCAGTATGTACGAGAGTTTACACAACTACGCCAAAGAAGCCAAATTCAGCGCTTCGTAAAGTAGCGAAGGTACGTTTAACAAATGGAATCGAAGTTATTGCTTACATTCCAGGAGAAGGACACAATTTGCAAGAGCACTCAATCGTGTTAATTCGCGGAGGAAGGGTAAAAGATTTACCTGGAGTACGTTATACTATCGTACGCGGCGCACTGGATACTGCCGGTGTGAACAACCGTAAAAAAAGCCGTTCTAAATATGGTGCTAAAACACCTAAGCCGGTTAAAAAGTAATTATGTTTCACAGGTTCGTCCTAATAATCTGAGCGAGAAACCGCTAATTCAAAATGAGAAAAAGAAAACCAAAATTAAGAATTATTCAGCCTGACCCCCGTTTTAACGATACACTGGTAACACAGTTCGTTAATAATTTGATGTGGGAAGGCAAAAAAAGTACTGCTTTCGGTATTTTTTATGACGCTATGGACATTGTTCGTGAAAAGACAAAATCTAACGAACATGAGACATGGAAGAAAGCACTTACTAACATCATGCCAATGGTAGAAGTTAGAAGTAGGAGAGTTGGTGGAGCTACGTTCCAGATACCTACGGAAATTAGAGCTAAGCGTAAAGTTTCTATCGGTATGAAATGGCTGATTCGTTTTTCCAGACAACGCAGTGGTAAAGGTATGGCTGAAAAATTAGCATCTGAAGTAATCGCAGCCAGTAAAGGCGAAGGTGCAGCTGTTAAGAAAAAAGAGGATACCCATAGAATGGCAGAATCTAACCGTGCATTTGCTCACTTCCGTGTTTAAACCATTATTCGTAATTTCATAAATACCTAATTGTAGGTTCGAAAATGTCTGATAATTTATTATTTACAAGAAATATTGGTATTGCAGCGCACATTGATGCTGGTAAAACTACGACCACTGAGCGTATATTATTTTATACGGGAATTAGTCATAAAATTGGCGAAGTTCATGATGGTGCAGCTACCATGGACTGGATGGAACAGGAGCAAGAGAGGGGTATTACTATCACCTCTGCTGCAACAAAGTCTGCCTGGAAATGGAAAAATAATGAATATGTATTAAACATTATAGACACACCAGGTCACGTTGATTTTACTGTAGAGGTGAACAGGTCTCTTCGCGTACTGGATGGTTTGTGCTTTTTGTTTTGTGCAGTGAGTGGTGTTGAACCTCAATCTGAAACTAACTGGAGACTTGCAGACAATTATAAAGTGCCAAGAATCGGATTCGTTAATAAAATGGATCGTTCTGGTGCAGATTTCTTTAATGTTGTAAACGATGTCCAAACTAAACTTGGCACCGCTGCAATTCCACTTCAAGTGCCAATTGGTGCAGAAGAAAGATTTAAAGGGGTTGTTGATTTAATTACCAATCAAGCCATTGTTTGGAATGAGCATGACCAAGGTGCTACCTTTGAGGTTATCCCAATTCCAGAAGATTTGGTTGAAACAGTGCATGAGTGGCGTTCTAAATTGCTTGAAGCTGTAGCAGAGTACGATGATACTTTAATGGAGAAATTCTTTGAAGATCCTAATTCTATTTCAGCGGATGAAATGAGAATGGCTATTCGCCAGGCAGTGTGTGATTTGAAGTTTGTACCTATGATGTGTGGGTCAGCTTTCAAAAATAAAGGAGTACAGGCATTACTTGATGCAGTTTGTGCTTTTATGCCTTCTCCGCTTGATATTGAGGCAGTTAAAGGTATCGATCCGGAGACAGATGAAGAGGTTTATCGTAAACCATCAATAACTGAGCCTTTCGCAGCTTTGGCCTTCAAAATTGCTACGGATCCTTTTGTTGGTCGTTTGGCTTTCATGAGAGTATATTCTGGAGCTTTGGATGCTGGTTCTTATGTAATGAACACTAGGTCTAATAATAAAGAAAGAATTTCACGTCTGTATCAAATGCATGCTAATAAGCAAAACCCTATTGATAGGGTTGAAGCTGGAGATATTGCAGCTGCTGTAGGTTTCAAAGATATACGTACAGGTGATACCCTTTGTGATTTGAATAAACAAATCATTTTGGAAAGTATGGTTTTTCCAGAGCCGGTAATTGCGATTGCTATAGAACCTAAAACTCAGAAAGATTTAGATAAATTGGGTATGTCTTTAGCTAAATTGGCTGAAGAAGATCCAACTTTCAGAGTAAGATATGATGAAGATACCAACCAAACTATCATTAGTGGAATGGGTGAGTTGCATCTTGAAATTATCGTAGATCGTTTACGTCGTGAATTTAAAGTGGAATGTAACCAGGGTGCGCCACAAGTTAACTATAAAGAAACGCTGACTAAAACAGTCTCTCATAGAGAGCGTTTGAAAAAGCAAACAGGTGGTTCTGGTTTATTTGCAGATATGGAATTTGAATTAGGTCCTGCAGACGAAACTTTCCTTGATTCTGATGATTTCAAGTCAGGTAAGACTCGCTTACAATTCCAATGGGATATTGTTGGTGGATCCATTGATAAAAACTATATGAAACCTATTTCTGATGGTTTCAAGGCTATGATGGATAATGGTGTACTTGCAGGTTATTCATTAGACAGTATGAAAGTCAGAGTTTTTGACGGTTCTATGCACGCTGTGGATTCTAAACCAATTGCTTTTGAGCTTTGTGCAAAAGAAGGTTTTAGAGCGGCAGCCAGTAAGGCGGGACCTGTTTTAATGGAGCCTATAATGAAACTTGAGGTTGTAACTCCTGAGGATTATGTAGGACCGGTTATAGGTGATTTAAACAGAAGAAGGGGTATGCCAAAAGGTCAGGAACCAAGACCAGGTGCTGTAAGTATTGCAGCTGAGGTTCCACTTTCTGAGATGTTTGGTTATGTTACCCAACTTCGTACGATCACATCAGGTAGAGCAACATCATCAATGGAGTTTGCACATTACAGTGAGGCACCATCAGGTATAAGTAAAGAAATTATTGAAAAGTCGAAGGGTTAAACCTTCGACTAAATAATAAGAGTGTAATTGGCATACGGGTAAATGTACCCGAAAGCTTGAATTTTTTGACATAAACTAGCTTTAAAAAGGCATGAATCAGAAGATTAGAATCAAACTTCGTTCCTACGACCATAATCTCGTAGATAAATCAACGGAGAAAATTGTAAAAACTGTTCGCAATAGTGGTGCCATCGTAACTGGCCCGATTCCGCTGCCCACAGAGAAAAAAATATTTACTGTGCTCCGTTCACCGCACGTCAATAAGAAATCTCGTGAGCAGTTCCAATTGAGAACGCACAAACGAATGATTGAAATTTATACTCCAACGCAAAAAACTGTGGATGCACTATCCAAGTTAGAATTGCCAAGTGGTGTAGATATTCAAGTTAAATTGACGTAGTCTAATTTCATTGCCCTAAAAGTTAGGAATGAAATGTTTAGATTAAAATAAAAGTCTGATGAACGGATTAATAGGAAAAAAAATAGGCATGACCAGTATCTATGATAGTACTGGTCGTAACATAGCGTGTACTGTTATTGAAGCAGGTCCATGTGTAGTTACTCAAATAAAATCGTCTGAAACAGATGGTTATAACGCTTTGCAGCTGGGATTCGGCGAAGCAAAAGAAAAGAACACAACCAAAGCGCTCAAAGGTCATTTTGAAGCTGCTAACACCACGCCCAAATCTAATATTATTGAATTTAGAGATTTCAGCGCTGTAGGCAAGTCATTAGGTGATGCTATTACAGTGGATGAGATTTTCAGTGAAGGTGATATGCTTAACGCTATCGGACAATCACGTGGTAAAGGATTTCAGGGGGTAGTTAAAAGACATGCATTTGCTGGTGTAAATGATGCAACGCACGGTCAGCATAACAGACAGCGTGCCCCGGGTTCTATCGGTGCTTCTTCTTATCCATCTCGTGTATTTAAAGGTATGCGTATGGCAGGTCGTGATGGTAATGACCGAATTAAAATCAAAAATCTTCGTGTAGTTAAAATTTTCGCGGATAAGAATTTAATTCTTGTTAAAGGGGCAATTCCCGGACACAATGGTTCTACTGTTATTTTAGAGAAAAAGTAATTTTTGACTATCCTAAGGGATTAATATTATTAGCATGAAATTAATTGTTCATAACATAAGTGGTCAGGCGACTGGAAGAGAGGTTGAATTACCGGAATCAATTTTCGGTATTGAGCCTAATAACCATGTCATTTATTTGGCTGTAAAAGCCTACCTGGCCAATCAGCGTCAAGGAACGCATAAAACTAAAGGTCGTAGTGAAGTAGCAGGGTCAACCCGTAAACTACATAAACAAAAGGGCACTGGTGGATCTCGTAAGGGTGATATCAAAAACCCACTTTATCATGGAGGTGGTCGTATTTTTGGACCAGTTCCAAGAGATTACGAACAGAAGTTAAACAAGAAAGTACGTAAATTAGCTAGAGTTTCGGCTTTAAGTACGAAAGCTGCAGCTGGCTCAATCGTAATAGTTGAGGATTTTACTTTTGAGAATCCTAAAACAAAAGCTTTCCTGGATATTCTTCAGAACCTAAAGCTTTCTGATAAGAAGTCAATTTTGGTAACGCCTGAGCATGACAAGATTGTATATTTATCTGGAAGAAATTTACCAACGGCTAAAGTTATAAGAGCGCAAGATTTAAATGTTTATGATATCATGAACGCAAAATCTTTGGTGCTTTCTGAAACAGCTCTTGGAAAGTTAACGGAATCATTAGCTTAAATCGGGTATTACCCACTAGTTAGTTGAACAATGGCAAATAAGTTTATTTTAATAAAACCACTGATTACCGAAAAATCAGAAAGTTTATCTGGAACACAAAATAATTATTGTTTTCAGGTAGATAAAAGAGCCAACAAGTTGGAGATTAAGAAAGCAGTAGAAGATATGTATTCTGTTGCGGTCGTTTCTGTCCACACGTTGGTAGTTCCTGGCAAAGCCAAATCAAGAAACACCAAATCGGGTGTTCTTAAAGGTAGGAAACCATCGTTCAAAAAAGCATACGTGCGTATTGGACATGGAGAGGAAATTGATTTCTTCGGCGGTAATTAATATTGTTAATGATTCGTATGCGTAGGATTTTATGGTGTGCCTATTCGTGATGAATCTAAATTGAAAACCATATCATGACTGTAAAAAAATTTAATCCTATTACCCCCGGAACTCGATTTAGAGTGGGTAATACTTTCTCGGAGGTTACGACAGATGAACCAGAGAAGAGTCTTCTTGCACCGATAAAAAAGTCAGGAGGAAGAAACAATACGGGTAAAATGACCATGCGCCAAAAAGGTGGTGGGCATAAGCGTAGGTATAGAATCATCGACTTCAAAAGGAATAAGGACGGTGTAAAGGCGGAAGTCATTTCCATAGAATATGACCCAAATCGTACTGCCTACATTGCTCTTCTTCAATATGAAGATGGTGAAAAGAGATATATCATTGCTCCTAATGGGCTTGCTGTAGGTTCTACTGTAATTTCAGGAGCTGGAGCACCCCCGACGGTTGGCAATGCAATGATTCTCAAGGAAGTTCCACTTGGTGCTAATATTCATGCAATAGAATTAGTTCCTGGTAAAGGAGCGTCTATGGCAAGAAGTGCAGGTACTTATGGCACCTTGATGAATAAGGAAGAGCGTTATGTCGTTATTAAATTACCTTCAGGTGAAGTAAGACGCGTTTTGAATACTTGTAGAGCAACTATTGGTAATACATCTAATCCAGATCATGGATTACAGGTCATGGGTAAAGCTGGACGTAATCGTTGGTTAGGAAACAGACCTAGAGTTAGAGGTGTTGCGATGAATCCAGTAGATCACCCAATGGGTGGTGGAGAAGGTCGTGCTTCCGGTGGACATCCTCGTTCAAGAACAGGTATTATGGCCAAAGGTCAGAAAACTCGTGATACTCGGAAGAATTCTTCTAGATTGATTATCACTAAGAGAAAAACCAAAAATCCATAACCTAAGGATAGCTCTAAAGGCTTAACTTTAACAAATTATATTTGCTATGGCAAGATCAATAAAAAAAGGCCCATACGTTTTTCATAAACTTCTTGAGAAGGTGATGGAATCAAAAACAGCGAAGAAAAAATCAGTGATAAAAACCTGGTCAAGATCTTCCATGATTATTCCAGATATGGTGGGTGAAACAATAGCAGTGCACAATGGTAAAACTTTTGTTCCAGTATTCGTTACTGAAAACATGGTTGGCCATAAGTTAGGGGAGTTTTCTCCAACTCGTAATTTTAGAGGGCACTCTGGAAATCGTAAAAAATAATTTTGAATTACTAAAATACCTTATTGGTATTCAAAGAGTTTAGCATGGAAGCAATTGCCAAATTGAAAAATGTCCCAATGTCAGAGCGCAAAATGCGCTTAGTAGTGGATAATATTCGTGGAAAAAATATAAGTGAAGCCCTATCTATTCTTCGGTTTACGAAAAGGGAATCAGGTATCTGGTTAAAAAAACTTCTTGATAGTGCTATTGCAAATTGGGGCAATAAAGCAGAAGGAAGTGATGTAGCGGATTTTGATTTATTTGTTAAGACTGCCTTCGTTGATGGTGGTACAATGATAAAGAGATTTCGTCCTGCACCGCATGGCCGTGCGCACAGAATCCGCAAACGTACTAACCACGTTACCATTATAGTGGAGAATAAAATTCCATTAGAAAAAGAAACTGTTGCCGTTGCCACAGCTTCAGAAGAATAATTAATTTATCAAATTATAATATACCAGAAGGTATGGGTCAGAAAGCTAATCCGATAGGAAATCGTCTAGGAATCATCAGAGGTTGGGATTCCAACTGGTTCGGTGGTAAAGATTTTGCGGCTAAAGTTGTTGAGGACGAACAAATTCGTAATTATTTACAAGCGCGTATCTCTAAAGGAGGTGTTGCTCGTGTAGTTATAGAACGTACACTTAAGCGTGTAACTGTTACTATTCATACCTCTCGTCCAGGTATCGTAATTGGAAAAGGTGGTCAGGAGGTTGAATTGATTCGTGGAGAATTAAGAAAGTTAACTGGTAAGGATATCCAAATTAATATTCTTGAAATACGTAAACCTGAACTTGACGCAGTTATTGTTGGCGAAGGTATTGCCAAACAAATTGAAGCACGTATAAATTATAGAAGGGCTATTAAGATGGCTATTCAAACTACTATGCGTACTCCAGGAGCTGAAGGTATCAAAGTTCGTATATCAGGTCGTTTGAATGGTGCAGAGATGGCGCGTTCAGAAGAATTTAAAGAAGGTAAAACTCCTTTACATACTTTTAGATCAGATATTGATTACTCTTGGCAGGAAGCGCAAACCGTTTATGGAAAAATTGGTATCAAAACCTGGATTTGTAAAGGGGAGGTCTTAGGAAAACGCGATCTATCTCCAGCAGTTGCTCAGCAAGCCAGTGGAAAACCTGTTTCAGGAAATAATAGTGGTGGTGGTTTCAACCGTGGAGGAAATGACAGAGGTGGAGAAAAAGGAGGCGATAGAAGGGATGGAAATCGTCGTAGAGGACCAGGTGGAAATACTGATGGAAGAAACCAACGGAAACGTTAGAATTTATTTAAAAAAAAGTTTACCTTTGCCGGGCTTTAAAATGAAAGGTATTTCTTATCCTTTTAAAGCCAATAAAAAAGAAGTTTATGTTACAGCCTAAAAGAACTAAATACCGCAAACAGCATAAGGGGCGTATAAAAGGTCTCGCTCAGCGGGGTAATACCATTGCTTTCGGAAGCTTTGGTCTTAAATCGTTGGATAGCGGGAGGTTAACCAGTAGGCAAATCGAATCCGCTCGTATCGCCATGACTCGTTTCATGAAAAGGGAGGGAAAAGTTTGGATACGTATTTTCCCTGATAAACCTATTACCTCGAAGCCTCAGGAAGTGCGTATGGGTAAAGGTAAAGGTGCGCTTGATCATTGGGTAGCTATTGTTAAAGCTGGTAGAATTATGTTTGAACTAGATGGCGTTCCAAGAGATGTCGCTGAAGGTGCACTCAGATTAGCAGCTCAAAAGCTTCCTTGCTTAACTAAAATTGTGGTTCGCCACGATATAGCCGAATAATTATCCCGTAAGGGTTTTTAAACAAATATTTTAATCCATTTTGACAATGGCTAATAACAGAATAACGGATTTCCGTGAAATGGCTACACTGGACTTACAGGGCGAATTAGAGCGTTCTGAATTGCAATATCAAAAATTAAAGTTTGAACATGCAGTTAAAGGTTTGGGTAATCCTCTAATGTTGAGGAATCTTCGTCGTGAAATTGCACAAATTCACACGATTATAAGATCTAAAGAAATTGCAGTTCTAACTACAGAAGAACTGGAAGGAAGATCTAAATTGGTGCGCAGAAGGAGAAAAAATTTGTAATTGCTAATTACGCAATATCATGGAAGAAAGGAACTTAAGAAAAAGTAGAGTGGGTGTTGTATCAAGTAATAAAATGGAGAAATCTATTTCTATTAAAGTTGAGCGTAAATTCCGCCACCCTATTTATGGAAAATTTATCATGAAGACCAAAAAATTAATGGCGCATGATGAGAAAAACGAATGTCAGATAGGTGACGTTGTACGTATAATGGAAACGCGTCCTCTAAGCAAGAATAAAAGCTGGAGGTTAGTGGAAATTATTGAAAGAGCAAAATAATTTTAAATTTACGATTTGTAACTTTTATCGTTTTCAAATCCGCTAAATGTAGATACTATGATTCAACAGGAATCCAGATTAAGAGTGGCAGATAACAGTGGAGCTAAAGAAGTCCTCTGTATTCGTGTACTCGGTGGCTCAAAACGCAGGTATGCCCATGTTGGAGATACTATTGTGGTTTCAGTCAAAGATAGTTCCCCAGGGGGTATCAAAAAAGGTTCAGTGTCAAAAGCTGTAATCGTTAGAACAAAGAAAGAAATACGTCGTAAAGATGGTTCTTATATACGTTTTGATGATAATGCATGTGTATTGCTGAATAGTCAAGATGAGCCAAGAGGATCTCGTATCTTTGGGCCAGTAGCAAGAGAGCTTAGGGATAAAGATTTTATGCGGATTGTTTCCCTTGCTCCAGAAGTATTATAATTATTCAGCGCCTATTTGTAGGTTCAAACATTGCACATGAAAAAGAATATCATTCAACAAAAACGTTTCTCGCCTAAATTAAAGGTTAAGAAGGGTGATAAAGTGGTGGTTATTTCAGGTTCTTCAAAGGATAGAACCAAAATACACGAAGTGATGGAGGTTTTTCCAGAAAAACAACGTGTATTAATAGACCAGGTTAATATGGTCAAAAAGCACACCAAAGCTACACAGGAAAATGCAGGTGGTATCATTGAAAAGCCAGCATCAATTCATATTTCTAATATTATGGTTGTCGATCCTCAAACGAATACCCCAACGCGTGTCGGACGTCGTCTTGACAGTGAAGGTAACATGGAAAGATATGCTAAAAAATCAGGCCAAACGATCAAGTGATGAAATATACACCCAGACTTCGCGACAAATATTTTAAAGATGTCGTTCCTGCTTTAATGGAGCAGTTTCAATACAGTTCAGTTATGCAGGTTCCTCGCTTGACTAAAATTTGTATTAATCAAGGGGTTGGAGCTGCTACCCAAGATAAGAAAATGGTTGATGCTGCTTTGCAGGAGTTATCAACTATTGCTGGTCAAAAAGCAGTATCTACAAAGGCTAAAACCTCCATTTCTAACTTTAAGCTTAGAGAGAAGATGCCGATTGGTGTTAAAGTTACGCTTAGACATCACCACATGTTTGAATTCTTAGATCGTTTGGTTAGTGTTGCACTTCCGAGAGTAAGAGATTTCAGGGGTATCAATGATAAGAGTTTTGATGGTAGGGGTAATTATAGTTTAGGAATTACGGAACAGTTAATATTCCCTGAAATTGATATAGATAAAATCACTCGTGTTTCTGGTATGGATATCACATTTGTTTCCACAGCTAAAACCGATGCTGAAGCTTTGGCTCTATTAAAAGCTTTAGGTTTACCTTTTAAGAATCAGAAAAAAGAAGAAGAATAATGGCAAGGATATCATTAATAGCCAGAGAAAAGAAGCGTAAGCGTCTGGTTGAAAAATATGCGGAGAAAAGAAAGCAACTTAAAGCAGAAGGTCGTTGGGATGAGTTAGATCTCTTACCAAGAAATTCTAGTCCTATAAGATTGCACAACAGATGTCAATTGACGGGTAGACCAAAAGGTTATATCAGACAATTTGGCTTATGTCGTGTTAAATTTAGAGAAATGGCTCTGGATGGTAAAATTCCAGGCATTACTAAAGCTAGTTGGTAATTTTTTAACAGCTGAGTAGGTTTCATTTGAAATACCGCTCGGGAAATATATTTAATATGGCAGTAACAGATCCAATAGCCGATTATTTAACGCGTATTAGAAATGCGCAAATGGCGGGTCATAGATTGGTAGATATTCCAGCTTCCGGTCTTAAAAAATCAATCACTGAAATTTTGTATGATCAAGGGTTTATCCTTAAATACAAATTTGAAGAAGGTGGAAAAGGTAATCAAGGTATTATTCGTATCGCATTAAAATATGATGTGCTTACGCGTAAACCTATTATCCGTAAGTTAGGCAGAATTAGTAAGCCTGGTCTTCGTAAGTATGCAAAAACGGACGAAATTCCACGTATTATTAATGGTCTTGGTGTTTCTATCGTTTCCACTTCGAAAGGGGTGATGACTGATAAAAAGGCCCGTGAATTAAAGGTAGGTGGTGAAATACTACTTTATATTTACTAATTTACTCACTTCTAAATCTAATTAATCATGTCTAGAATAGGTAAAGCTCCTATAGCGCTTCCAAAAGGGGTCGAAGTGAGTGTTGCTAAGAATAATTTAGTTACCGTTAAAGGTCCTAAAGGTTCTCTTAAGCAACAAATTGATCCAGATCTTACTGTTGCAATTGAAGGCGAGGTACTTACAGTTCAACGTCCTACTGATCAGAAAAGACACAAAACGGTTCATGGTCTATATCGTTCCTTAATTAATAATATGATTACTGGTGTTTCTGCTGGTTTCAAAGCTAATATTGAACTTATAGGTGTAGGTTATCGTGCGACTAATACAGGTAAATTACTAGAATTAACCCTTGGTTACTCTCACCCTATATTATTTATGATTCCTGATGAAGTAAATCTTGAAACAAAGCAAGATAAAGGTGGAAACCCAACAATAATGATGGAATCTATTGATAAACAGTTACTTGGTCAAGTAAGTGCTAAAATTAGATCCTTCCGTAAACCAGAGCCATACAAAGGTAAAGGTGTTAGATTTGTTGGCGAGGTTGTTCGCAGGAAACTTGGAAAAACAGGGGCCAAGAAGAAGTAATCCCTATAAATTTTTTATTTGGATCTTGGGTTTGGAACTTTTCCCTACACTAAGGTTAGAAAATTTGAAAAAATGAAGTTATCAAAAGAAAGGAGTAGAACTCGAATCCATTTTAGGATTAGAAAGAAGATAAAGGGTGTTGCCTCATCTCCTCGCCTAAGTGTTTTCAGAAGTAATAAAGTAATTTATGCTCAAATCATTGATGATACCATTAGCCATACTCTTGTGGCTGCGGATTCTCGTGAAAATGGCATATTAGGGGTTGGGACAAAAGTAGAACAATCTTTTAAAGTAGGTCAGTTACTGGCAGAAAAGGCTAAGGAAGCGAATATTTCAAAGGTTGTTTTTGACCGTTCTGGATACCTTTACCATGGAAGAATTAAATCATTGGCTGATGGTGCCCGTGAGGGTGGACTCCAGTTTTAATCATCCTCAATTGTAAAATAAAATGGCAAAACAGAATGAAAACCGGGTTAAACCCGCTGAAACAGAACTAAAAGATAAATTGGTTCAACTTAATAGAGTAGCCAAAGTGACCAAAGGAGGTCGTACTTTTAGTTTCGCTGCAATTGTAGTTGTGGGTGATGGTAATGGAACCGTTGGTCATGGTTTAGGTAAGGCGAGAGATGTGTCTGAAGCAATTGCTAAAGCAGCAGATGACGCTAAGAAAAATTTAGTTAAAGTTCCAATCTATAAAGGTACTATTCCACACGAAGTACTTGGTAAATTTAAGGCTGGTAAAGTCTTATTGAAGCCTGCATCTGATGGTACCGGCGTAATTGCGGGTGGTTCTATGCGTGCTGTGTTGGAAATCGCAGGAGTACATAATGTTCTAGCTAAATCTCAGGGTTCTTCTAATCCTCATAACGTGGTTAAAGCTACTATTGAAGCTCTTAAAAATTTAAGAGATCCTCGTGTAATTGCAAAAGCACGTAAAATAACTTTAGAAAAACTATTTAACGGTTAAACATGGCAAAGGTAAAGGTAACACAGATTAAAAGTATTATCGATCGTCCGAAACGTCAAAAGGACACGATGACAGCTTTAGGTCTTAGGAGAATTAATCATTCAGTGATTAAAGAAGTTACTCCTCAAATTATGGGTATGATTGCCAAAGTAGCTCACTTAGTGGTTACAGAAACGGCAGTTGACTAGACAATAACTTATATCAGTTAAAATATCAAGCAATGGAATTACATAGCTTAAAACCAGCAAAGGGTGCTGTAAAAAAAGGGAAGCGAATAGCGAGAGGTCAGGGATCTGGCCGTGGGGGCACTTCTACAAAGGGTCACAAGGGAGCTAAAGCCCGTGCTGGTCATAAATTGAAGCGCGGTTTCGAAGGTGGTCAAATGCCTCTTCAGATGCGTTTACCTAAAGTGGGCTTTAAGAATCCTAACAGAGTAGAATATGTTCCTATTAATTTGGATTATATTCAACTAATGGCCGAGAAACATAATCTGACAGATATTAATCTTGTTTCTTTAAAGGAACATGGCTTTATCGCTCGTTTGGATAAAGTTAAAGTGCTTGGAAGAGGTGAATTAAAGGCTAAGGTTAATTTATCCGTTCATGCTTGTTCACCAGCCGCTAAAGAGGCTGTTGAGAAAGTTGGGGGATCTATTGTCCTTGTATAATCTAATATCATGAAACGGTTTATTACAACTTTAAAAAATATTTGGAGTATTACCGAACTCAGAAATAGAATTCTGACGACGTTAATTGTCCTTGTGGTTTATCGATTTGGAAGTTATATTGTTCTTCCAGGTGTTATACCGGCCGCTCTCGATGCTCAGAATGCAGCTGGAGACAAAACAAATGATTTGATAGGTCTTATTAACTCTTTTACAGGAGGGGCTTTTAAGAATGCATCTCTTTTGGCTTTAGGTATCATGCCGTATATTACCTCTTCTATCGTTATCCAGTTATTAGGTTTTGCTGTTCCTTACTTTCAACGCCTACAGCAGAAAGAAGGTGAATCTGGAAGAAAGAAACTCAATCAGATTACAAGATTATTAACAGTTGCTGTTACTTTGGTACAGGGAAGCGGATATCTTACTTATATTAGTACGATGGGGGCTATTGACCCTGCTATTCCAAAAGCGATCTTCTGGTTCAGTAATATTATTATTCTTGCGGGAGGTACTGTATTATCTATGTGGTTAGGTGAAAGAATAACTGATCGTGGAATTGGTAATGGTGTTTCCTTGTTAATTACTGTAGGTATCATTGCTACGTTACCTTCAGCTTTAGGTTTTGAATTTCAGGCTCAGTTAGAAAATAACGCACTGTTACTTTTTGTACTTGAAATGGCATTACTTTTTGTAATTATCATTCTTACTATTATGGTAGTGCAAGCTGTAAGGCGCATTCAGATACAATTTGCCAGAAAGGCAGTTGGTAGAGAGGGTTCTTCTTTACCAAATGCAGGGGCTAGAGATTATATACCCTTAAAGTTAAATGCATCAGGTGTAATGCCAATTATTTTTGCTCAGGCTTTGATGTTTTTGCCTTCTACTGCCATGCAGTTTGCCTCTGCAGATGCAGCATCGTCAAGCAGCTTTTTAATTGCCTTGAATGATTTTGCTTCAGTGGAATATAATGTCATTTACTTCTTGTTGATTTTTGTCTTCACTTATGTATATACTGCGTTGTTGGTTAATCCACAAAATTATTCAGAATATCTAAAGAGGCAAAATGCTTTTATACCTGGAGTAAAGCCTGGTGCGCCTACTGCAGAGTATATAGACAATATTACCAGTAGAATTACTTTACCAGGTGCTTTGTTTCTTGGTCTAATAGCTATTTTACCTGCTTTTGCTGCGGCTTTTGGAGTTAACCGTTCTTTTTCTATTTTCTTTGGTGGTACATCACTTTTAATTTTGGTAGCTGTTGTCTTAGATACGCTGTCACAAATTGAGAGTTATTTATTAATGCGTCGTTATGATGGATTAGTTAAATCAGGAAAAGTACAGGGAAGGCAGACTGGAAGTCGTTTACAAAGCTTAGGTAACGAGATTTAATTTTAAATGAAGGATGTTAAATTCTTTATTTAATTTGGATAATAAAAGTATTATCCATCATTTTGAAAGGATATATATCAGATAGATGATTTACTATAAGTCGAAAGATGAGGTAGCCCTAATTAAGGAGAGTTGCCAAATTGTTTCTCAAACGTTGGAACATGTAGCTTATTTAATTAAGCCAGGTATCAGCACTAAGGAACTTGATGATGAAGCTGAATCATTTATATTATCTAAAGGTGGTTTACCTGCATTTAAAGGTTACAATGGTTTTCCTTGTTCCCTCTGTATTTCTGTAAATCATGAAGTTGTTCATGGTATTCCGAGTGCTGAGGTTATGCTAAAAGATGGTGATTTAGTTTCTGTTGATTGTGGCGTTATGAAAAATGGCTACTTCGGAGATGCTGCTTTTACTTTTCTTTTAGGAAATGTTTCTAAGGAGAATCAGAATTTATGCAGTGCTACTCTTCGTTCTTTATATAAAGGTATTGAATCTTCCCGTGTAGGTTTAAGAATGGGAGATATTGGCTTTGCTATTCAATCCTTTATTGAAAATGAATATGGTTTTAGTATTGTTAGAGAGTTGGTTGGGCATGGTATTGGTAAAAATTTACATGAAGAGCCAGTTGTTTCAAATGCAGGTAAGCGTGGATCTGGGCAAAAGATTAAAAGCGGCTTAGTTATCGCCATAGAGCCGATGGTGAATTTTGGCAAAAAGGAAGTGGTTGTACTCGCTGATGGTTGGACAGTTATATCAAAGGATTTAAGTAATTCAGCACATTATGAGCATACAATAGCTATATTTGATGATGGAGTATTCATTTTATCTGATCACTCTGGCATTGAAAAAGCTTGTATTTTAAACCCTTTCCTGATGTCGGTAGTCATAAATAATTAATTTTAATTAATTAAGCTTCATGATTATTGAATTTTATTGCTAAAATGAGAAAACTAAAATAGATTTTGTTTATCTTTGCACTCCGAAATTCGGTATATGTCTAAAAAAGATTTGATTAAACAAGACGGTATTATCGAGGAAGCTCTTTCAAATGCCATGTTTAGGGTGAGGTTGGAAAACGACCACCAGATAACAGCTACCATTTCAGGTAAGATGCGTATGAATTATATACGTATTCTTCCAGGAGATAAGGTTTCTGTTGAGATGTCACCCTATGATTTGGCACGTGGAAGAATAACCTATCGATATAAATAATCGTCCTCTGTAACTTTAACGCTATTAAAAGCAAAAAAATGAAAGTAAGAACTTCTGTTAAAAAACGATCTGTTGACTGCATAGTGGTCAAGCGGAAAGGAAAAGTTTACATTATTAATAAGAAAAATCCTAAATTGAAACAAAGACAGGGTTAAAACCTGTTGCGTTTCCTAAACTATAAACTAAGAAACATGGCTCGAATTGGCGGTGTGGATTTGCCGAGAAATAAACGTGGTGCTATTGCATTGACTTATATTTATGGCATTGGGCGTACAACGGCCCTAAATATTCTTGCGCAAGCTGGGGTGGATGAACATGCAAAAGTTGAAACTTGGTCTGATGATAATATTAGAGAGATCTCTCGTATTGTATCGACGGAGCATAAAACGGAAGGTGAACTCCGCTCAGAAGTGCAAATGAGTATTAAGCGATTAATGGATATTGCTTGTCTAAGAGGTTTGCGTCATCGTAAAGGTTTGCCCGTAAGAGGTCAACGTACTCGTACGAATGCCAGAACTCGTAAAGGTAAGCGTAAGACAGTCGCAAACAAAAAGAAAGTAACTAAGTAATCCTATCGTGACTGTTGAAGGACAGTCGCACAAAATGTTTTTTGTAAAATGGCAAAAGCAACCAAAAAAAATGTAAAAAAGAGAGTCGTAAAAGTCGAAGCAGAAGGTTACGCTTTTATTCAAGCATCTTTTAATAATATTATTGTCTCTATTACCAACAAAGCTGGCCAGGTTATCTCTTGGGGTTCTGCAGGTAAATCAGGCTTTAAAGGTTCTAAAAAGAATACTCCCTATGCTGCTCAGATTGCAGCAGCAGATGCAGCAAAAGTTGCACATGATGCGGGTTTAAGAGTAGCTGAAGTTTTTGTAAAGGGTCCTGGTTCTGGTAGAGAAGCCGCAATTCGTGCTCTTGATGGTGCAGGAATACGGGTTTCTATCATTAAAGATATGACTCCTATGCCTCATAATGGTTGTCGTCCCCCAAAGAGAAGAAGGGTTTAATTCTTAATAGTTAATAATATTCCTTATGGCAAGATATACTGGTCCCCGCACAAAAAAAGCAAGAGCATTCGGCGAGGCAATTTATGGTCCTGATAAATCATTTGAACGTAGGAAATCTCCTCCGGGTCAACATGGTACAACTAGAAGACGTAAGCAACGTTCTGATTATGCAGTTCAATTAACTGAAAAACAGAAAGTTAAATATACTTATGGTTTGCTTGAACGTCAATTTCGTAATCTTTTTGAAAAGGCTGCCCGCAAATCAGGTGTAACTGGTGAAGTGCTTTTGCAGTTGCTTGAATCCAGATTAGATAATGTCGTTTATCGCTTAGGTATTTCTCCTACCAGAAATGGAGCCAGACAGTTAGTAACACATAAACATATATTAGTTAATGGTATTTTAACTAATATTCCATCTTGTTTGTTACGTCCTGGTGATGTTATAACTGTTAGAGGAAAATCTCAAAGTTTAGAAATCATATCTAATAGTATGGCTGGGCGTAGTAGTGAAGTTAGGAAATTTCCCTGGTTAGAAGTTAATACGGATAAATTTCAAGGTACTTTTATCTCTCTACCTGAACGTAGCCAGATCCCAGAAAAAATTAATGAACAACTCATTGTAGAACTTTATTCCAAATAAAAACATTTTTCTGACTTTTATTTTGTCATTTATTTGTTTTTTTATTCCGACCTATGAGTATTCTAAATTTTCAAAAGCCTGACAAAATTGTTTTACAAAAATCAAACGATTTTGAGGGTCTATTCGAGTTCAAACCACTTGAACCTGGCTTTGGTCAGACTGTAGGGAACTCTTTGCGCCGTGTATTACTTTCTTCTTTGGAGGGTTACGCCATAAGCGCTATACGTATTGCAGGTGTAGATCATGAGTTTTCTACTATACCTGGAGTCGTCGAGGATATTGTTGAAATTATACTCAACATCAAACAGATTAGATTAAAAAAATTAGTTCCTGAAGAAGATTTTGACGGGGATAAAATTTATATGACTATTTCTGGCAAATCCTCTTTTTCAGCTGGTGATATTGAGTTGCATACCAGTCACTTTAAAGTCATGAATCCATCGCTACTTATTTGTAGTATGGAGCCTTCTGTCAACCTTGAAATGGAAATTTCAATTACTAAAGGTAGAGGTTATGTTCCTGCAGATGAGTCTATTACAAAGGATTCTCCCATCGGAGTTATTCCTGTAGATGCTATTTATACCCCAATAAAAAACGTTTCTTATAAAATAGAAAGTACACGTGTTGGGCAAAGGACGGATTATGAAAAGTTGACTATCGATTTGAAAACGGATGGTACAATTCATCCGGAAGAAGCTATTAAAGAAGCTTCTAGAATCATGATTCAGCATCTTATGCTAATTACTGACGAAAATATTACCTTCGATGATGCTTCAAGCAAAGAGGAAAATATCGTTGATGAGCATATTTTGCACATGCGGAAATTATTAAAAACTTCTTTGGAAGATCTTGATTTATCCGTTCGTGCTTATAATTGTCTTAAGGCAGCTAAGATTAATACTTTGGCTGAACTTGTTCACTATGATACACATGAGTTACTTAAATTTAGAAATTTTGGTAAGAAGTCTCTTGTGGAGATTGAAGAATTGTTAGTAGAAAAGGGTTTAAATTTTGGCATGGACTTAGCCAAATTTAAACTGGATGAAGAATAATTTTTAGAAATAGTAGATTGGCTTTTAAAGTCTATTTATTTTCTATCATTTATGCATTAACCGAATATTGTGAAAGCCTAATTCAATATTTAGTGATGCGGAGTTAATTTTATATAATGAATCACGGTAATAAACTAAACCACCTGGGTAGGAAATCTGCCCACAGAAAGGCGTTGCTTAGAAATCTTATGATTTCTTTAATTGTCCATAAAAGGATAACAACTACTTTAGCTAAAGCAAAAGCATTACGGGTTTTTGCTGAACCTTTGTTTACAAAATCTAAAATGGATAATACCCACAATCGTAGGGTTATCTTTAGTTATTTGCAAAATAAGGAAGCCTTAATTGAATTATTTGCTACAGTTTCTCCTGCTATCGCAGATCGTCCAGGTGGCTATCTTCGTATTGTAAAAATGGGATTTAGAAAAGGGGATGCTGCTGATATAGCAATCATTGAATTGGTAGATTTCAATGATGTTTATAAAATTAAAACGGATGCTGCTAAAGCAACAGGTAGAAGAGGAAGACGTGGTAAAGGTACTGCGGCTGGTTCAACTCCTACAAGTGTTGTTGAAGACGCTGTTATTGATGAGGAAAATTCTACTGAAGCATAACAATAAGTATAATTTTGTTTTTATATTCCAAAAGGAGTCTGTTGTTAAACAGGCTCCTTTTGGAATTTTAATACTACTTAACTTGCTCTTTACCATACGAGTTTTTAAAATTTTAGATTTCTTCCTTTATTTTATGCCTATTATTGCTATATTTGTGCGATTTCAGTATTTTTTTACTTCAATAGTTCATGGAAGAAAAGTTTAGCCCCGCCGTATTACTTCTGGATGATGGAACCTTTTTTAACGGAAGGTCTGTGGGTTCGAAGGGTACCACAACTGGTGAAATCTGTTTTAATACAGGTATGACTGGTTATCAGGAAATATTTACAGATCCTTCTTACTTTGGGCAATTAATGGTTACTACAAATGCGCATATAGGCAATTATGGCACTACTGTTAAGGACTCTGAATCAAACAGCATTCAAATTTCAGGTTTAATTTGTAAAAATTTCACTGTTCCATATTCACGTAATTTGGCAGATTCTTCCATACAATCCTATTTTGAAAGTCAAAATTTAATTGGTATTTCTGATGTGGATACCAGAGCTTTAGTAAGACATATACGCAGTAAAGGAGCAATGAATGGTATTATTAGCTCTACAGTATTGGATATTAATGAATTAACAAAAATTTTGAAACAAGTGCCCTCCATGGATGGCCTTGAATTAGCATCTGCTGTATCAACTGAAATGCCGTATCATTATGGGTCTCCTGATTCACCATTAAGAGTTGCCGTTCTTGATTTTGGCATTAAGAAAAATATTTTGGAGTGTTTAGCAAAAAGAGGTGTTTATGCTAAAGTTTTTCCTGCTAAATCTTCCGTTAAGGATCTGGTTGAATTTAATCCAGATGGTTATTTTCTTTCAAATGGTCCTGGTGATCCTGCATCTATGTCTTACGCGGTAGAATCTGTTAAGGAGATTAGAAAACTTAATAAACCTGTATTTGGGATATGTTTAGGTCATCAGTTGCTAGCCTTATCTGCTGGAATTCCTACTTTTAAAATGCATCATGGTCATAGGGGTATTAATCACCCTGTTTTAAACATACAGACTGGTAAATGTGAAATTACAAGTCAAAATCATGGATTTGGTGTTGACCCTGATATTGTTCGCCAAAAATCATCTGAAATTCAAATTACTCATGTGAATTTAAATGATGATAGTATAGAAGGCATTCGTATTTTAGGAGAAAGGGCATTTTCTGTTCAATATCATCCAGAAGCATCACCAGGCCCACATGATGCAAGATATTTATTTGATCAATTCGTTCAATTTATGACTGCTTAAAATTCAGTCTATACCTTTAAATCTTAATGTAATGAGTGCAATTATTGATGTTCATGCAAGACAAATACTTGATTCCAGGGGAAATCCAACAATCGAAGTAGATGTTACGACAGAAAGTGGTTATTTTGGAAGGGCTGCAGTTCCCTCAGGTGCATCAACAGGTAAACATGAAGCTGTTGAATTAAGGGACAATGACCCGAAAAAATACCTTGGTAAAGGGGTTAATCAAGCTGTTATCAATGTAAATGAGGCTATAGCGGAAGAGATTATTGGTCTGGATGTATTTGAGCAAGTTGCTATTGATGATCAAATGATTCGTCTGGACGGTACGGCTAATAAATCTAAATTAGGTGCAAATGCTATTTTAGGTGTTTCATTAGCAGTTTCAAGAGCCGCTGCTGAAGCTGCTGGTTTGCCACTTTACCGTTATTTAGGTGGTGTTAATGCCAGAACATTGCCTGTTCCAATGATGAATATCTTGAACGGAGGATCTCATGCAGATAATAGCATTGATTTTCAAGAATTTATGATTATGCCAGTTGGAGCATCTACTTTTTCTGAGTCTATAAGAATGGGTGCTGAAGTTTTTCATCATTTGAAATCTGTGCTTAAAAAGAAAGGTTATTCTACCAATGTTGGTGATGAGGGTGGTTTTGCTCCTAATATCAAATCCAATGAGGAAGCTATTGAAACGGTATTAATAGCTATTGAAGCAGCAGGATATAAGCCCGGTGAAGATATTTTTATCGCAATGGATGCTGCCGCATCTGAGTTTTATATAGAAGAAGAGGGGCTTTATCATTTCAAGAAATCTTCAGGAAAAAAACTTTCCTCTGATGAAATGGTCGGTTATTGGGAATCATGGGTAAATAAATATCCAATTTGTTCAATTGAAGACGGCTTAGCTGAAGATGATTGGGCAACTTGGCAAAAATTAACGCATGCCATTGGAAATAGAGTACAATTAGTTGGAGATGATTTATTTGTAACGAATACCCTTCGCTTGCAACAAGGCATTGACGCAAAATCTGCCAATTCTATTTTGATTAAAGTAAATCAGATTGGTTCTCTTACGGAAACAATTAATGCTGTAAATCTAGCTAATAGAAATGGTTTTACGGCAGTAATGAGTCATAGGTCTGGAGAAACGGAGGACACGACAATTGCCGATTTGGCCGTTGCATTAAATACAGGTCAGATTAAGACTGGTTCTATGTCTCGCTCTGACAGGGTCGCTAAATATAATCAACTTTTGCGCATTGAAGAAGAATTAGGGCCTGTTGCAATTTTTCCTGGTCGTTCAATTTTAAAAAAGTAAATTTTTCCTCATGGCTTTTTCAAATCCTATCTTAAAATTTATTATTCCTGGACCTTTAAAAAATAAATATATTTTGACAGGTTTGGTTTTTGCTGTATGGCTTCTAATTTTTGATAACCATAACATTTTTGAACAATTTCGTCTTCAAAGGAGTATTGTCCAGCTTAAACACGATAAAGTAAATTTTGTGAATAAAATTGTGGAAGCAAAAAGAGAAGGAGAATTACTAAGAAAAAATGGAGAAGCAATTGCCCGTGAAAAATATTTTATGAGTAAAAAGGGTGAGGACATTTTTATTATTAGTGAAGAGTAAGAATTAATTTTATTGCAGTAAAATAAAGATAAACGCATGGCTGTTTTGGTAAATAAGGACTCTAGAATCATTGTTCAGGGTTTCACAGGTAAGGAGGGTACTTTTCACGCCGAACAAATGATTGCTTATGGTACTCAGGTTGTTGGAGGAGTTACTCCTGGTAAAGGAGGAACTTTGCATTTAGAAAAACCCGTTTTCAATACGGTTTCTGATGCTGTTAAATTAGCACATGCTGATACCACTGTCATTTTTGTCCCACCTTCATTTGCAGCAGATGCTATTATGGAAGCTGCTGAGGCTGGAATTAAAGTGATTATTTGTATTACGGAAGGAATTCCTGTTCAGGATATGGTTAAAGTTAAAGCTTATATATCAAATTTTGATTGTAGGTTAATAGGACCTAATTGTCCAGGAGTTATTACTCCCGATGAAGCAAAATGTGGAATCATGCCGGGATTTATTCATAAGAAGGGTAAAATTGGAATCGTTTCGCGTTCTGGCACGCTAACTTACGAAGCAGTTGATCAGGTTACAAAAGCTGGCATGGGACAATCTACCTGTATTGGTATTGGTGGTGATCCTATTGTAGGTACGAGTACTAAGGAAGCTGTAGAGTTATTGATGAATGACCCTGAAACTGAAGGTATTATAATGATAGGTGAAATAGGCGGTGGTATGGAGGCGGAAGCTGCTTACTATATTAAAGCTCATGGAACAAAACCTGTAGTTGGATTTATTGCGGGTCAAACAGCCCCTAAAGGTAGAAAAATGGGACATGCTGGTGCCATAATAGGTGGTGATGAGGATACAGCTGAAGCAAAAATGGCTATTATGAGAGATTGTGGTATTCATGTTGTTTCATCTCCAGCCGAGATTGGAGCAACTATGAAAAGAGTCCTTAATAAATAAATTTTTTCCAGGTAACCTCCATACAATGGATTGATATTGTATGGAGGATATCCTACATAATTAAAGTTGCTAAAAATATGATAATCAGATAAATAAGTTTATAAAAAAGAGGTATTTTGTTCGTAATATATTGAGTAAAAAACCAACCCACATTATTTTTTGTAGAATTTTATACTCTTTGGTAAGTATCTTAGATTAATGGATAGAAAATTAAATAAAAACAAAAAAAAATGGCTAAAACTAAATTTGTCATCAATAAATAGTCTGGTAAAAAGGGCTGAAAATTTGCTATTAAACTTTAGCAAATAATTATTTTTGGTAAATATTAAAACAAGCCTATTAACTTCAGCTCCTGACTTTTGATAAAAACGGTTAGGTTAAGATTATGTAAATGAATGGTTAAAATTTCTGGTTGAAATTTAATTAGGTATTATTTTTTAACCGCTTTTTTTAGTTAATCGCATCTTACAGGTATGTTTTTTTTGATTCGACAAATGAGGTTTATATCAAATTTAATGGTTTATCTTATAAGCTTAGAGAATTGTCAAAAACTGACCATTCCTGTTATTTTAATAAATAATTCCTCTATTCTAAGGTGGTTATTTTAATTTCAACTTTTCGATTCAAAGGTTTAGGACGATCGTCTTTAATTTCTCCATGACCTTTTAAGGAGATTCTACTTATTTCTACTCCTTTTTCTAATAATAATAAAGAGACAACTTTAGCTCTTTTCTCAGATAACTCCAGGTTATATTTAAAGTCTCCCACGTCATCTGCATAACCATTGATTTCAACCCGTTGCACAGATTTTGTTGGAATACCTTCTATGTATGCTGCTAACTTTTCTTTTTCATTTATTTCCAATATATCACTGTCAAACTGAAAATATAAGGAGTGATAATACCTTTTTAATTCTTTAAAACGGTTACTGCTTAAAGGAGGAGTCGTGTCAATAGGTTCAGGTTTGACAATCTCAGGTATGGGTATATGTATAGGTATAAGTAAAATTTTTAATCCATAAAACTTCCTGTTGTTCCATTCAGGAATTTCCTTTACCAGATTCAGTGAGTGATAACCGGGGTGTGAAATAGTAAGGGGTAAATTGGTATTTGCTGGAACGCATAAAAAAAATCTGCCTTGATTATCTACCTGGACAAGGGGAAATGAAGCGGAATTAATATTAGCTTTTATGGGTTTTCCTGTCAAGGAATCTCTAATACTTCCAAACACATAAGTAATTAAATCCCCTCTTAACTGACTTTGAAGATTTACTTTATAAATATCCATACCTCCAAATCCACCTGGTCTGTCAGAAGCAAAAAAACCAGAAAGACCGTCTGCTGTCAAGACGAATCCTAATTCTTCAAAAGGACTATTTATTTTGGAGCCCAAATTAAAAGCGTTACTCCATCCTCTATATTTATCAAAAGTACTCATAAAAATATCTTGTCCTCCGAAACCCATGTGCCCTGTGGAGGAAAAAAATAAACGATTACCGTCATTACTTATAAATGGAGATTCTTCATCTTTATCTGTATTTATAGGAGCCCCAAGATTTGTCGGACTACTCCAGGAGCCATCTTTTTGTTTCACAGAGACCCAAATATCTGTACCTCCAAGTCCACCTGGTCTGTTACTTGCAAAATATAAAACCCTTCCATCACATGAAATACAGGCTTGACTTTCCCAACTTTCAGAATTTGGATGGTCTAAAATAGCTTTAACTTCTCTGACTTGGCCATTTTCCACCTGACCTGTCCAAATATCGCAAGGACCCTTAATTTCGGGCCGGTTACAAGCGGTAAAATAAAGTGTTCTTCCATCTCTCACCAAGGTACTCATTCCTTCATTATAGGCAGTATTTATTTGATTATCAAATGGATTCCCATTCCCCCATTGATCATTTTCATTTTTTATAGCAATGAATAAATCTTCATCTTTATTTTCATTTTTTCTTTTAGTATAAAGTAAAATGAATTGATCGTTTGTAATAAAGGGGAAATATTCGTCAGCATTCGTATTTATGTTACTACCTAAATTAACAATATTTGATTGTGTTGCCAGATGGGTACTATCTAAAGCTAATCTGCAGGCTTGGAAAGTAAGGGGTAATTTTCCCAATATTTCTTTTTCCAATATTTCTTCTTTTTCACCATTTACTGTAAATTGAACGAGTGGAAGTCCTTGAAGTCGCTCAAACTGTTCAAAATAGCTAATGGCTCTTCCATAATTTCCTTCTTTGTAGTATAATTCTCCAATTTGATAATAAAGTAACCGGGAAAATTGAGGTGCTTTTTCGATAATAGAAGCATAGATTTGCCTTGCTTCATACCAGTTATTTAACCCTTCATATCCAAGGCCGATACCTCTTTCTGCTGCTACTAAATCGGGTTGAAGCTTTACTGCTAATTTAAAATACTGGATCGCAGTTTTATATTTATTTTTTAAAAGGGCATCTTCTCCTTTACGATAAAGCGATACGGCATTTTGTGCATCAACTGTTTGTTGTCCATTTAAAATGGAAAAATGTAAAATACCATAGAAAAAAGTCAAAAAAAATAACCTCATATACTAAGTTTTCTTACTTTATTGAAGGTTTTTCTAATTCAGAAAATAAGCAGCAGCTGCAAGGGCACTATTTTTACCAGGACATTCCAACCTTGCAACACGTTTGTAAGTTCGGTAATCAATTAAAAACTCTCCTTCTAATCTGCCAATCCTTTTTAAATCTGAATATCTGATAACATATCCATTTTCAAATTTTAAAATTCTTTTATAACTATTATAGGCCAATAAAAAAGAACCGTCAAGTTTATATATCCTTTTATATGAATCATAAGTTAGCACATAATCGCCATCTACCCGAAGTACATTTTTATAGGAACTATAATCTTTAATGGTACATTGTGCTTTTCCAAATGCAGGGAATAAGCCTGTAACAAAAAGAAGAATCAATAATTTATTCGATGGCATAATTTAATTTTATCTAGGTTAAATATAAGGCTTATTATAATTTCATGATAAATTTACTTAAATTTAAATAAATGAAAACAATAATAATATGGAATTGAATAAAACTCAAAAAGCTTTATTAAATAAGGTAATTGATGGTTGGGAAAGTGCCGAAATAATCGAAAAGGACTTAGCTGTTAAGTTGAAAGAATTTGATACTATTCAAGAAATTGACTGGGCTAAAGTATCAAAATACTCTTTTTGGTTAGCCATTGCTTCCATAATAATAGCATTAGGAACTTTATTTGCGGATGAATGGATTCTTTCTGCGATTACCTATATTTTTGAAGCACCTAAAATAGTATTATGCATCCTTTTTGCTGCATTAGCTGCGGCAACATTTTATTTTGGATTAAAATTTGAAAAGGGAAATCCACAGAAATCATTTTCTATAACCTTTATTCAATTATTGGGTGCGGTCTTTCTCAGTTTTTCATTTGTTTACCTTCTACAGATTTACGATAAAAATCAATTTGAAATTAGTTCGATTTTTGCACTAAGTACGTTGAGTTATGCCTTTTTAGGTTATCAATTTCGTTCTATTCCGTTATGGGTTTTAGCTTTATTTTCTTTGGTTGCTTGTTATGTAAGTTTTACTGATGAATGGACACAATCGGGTAATTACTTTTTAGGAATGAATTTCCCCCTGAGAATTACTGTTTTAGCCACTTTGCTTTATGCTGCCACTTTCTTATTGAAGAGTAGCAAAGTATTACAAGATTTTGTCCCCTCTTCCCGATTATTTAGTATCCTTTTATTATTTTTATTTCTTTGGATTTTATCCATTTCAGGAAATGTACCAGATTATAGCTATTGGGAAAAAACGAAGCAAATCAGTCGGATATTCTGGGGAATACTGGCCATGGTCATTTGTTTAATTACAGTATATAGAGGGTTTAAAACGCAAGATAACAGACTTCAAATTATTGGGTTTACCTTCTTTTTGTTAAATATGTACACGCGTTATTTTGAATATTTTTGGAATTCTATGCACAAAGCACTGTTTTTTGCCCTTTTAGGTATCTCTTTTTGGCTGATTGGGACAAAAGCAGAAAAGTATTGGCGTAAAGAAATGAAGTAAAAACTATCTACTTTTGACAGACTTTATACACATCTAGTTGTTTTTTATATATTTTTTATTTCCAGAAAGGTGAAGTATAAATAAGCTTCACCTTTTTTATTTTAGGATAAGAAAAGGTATATTTGAAATATGAAAATATACAGAACTTCAAAAGAGATTGTAGTAAATCATGGGGATGATTTATTCAAAATTGAAAATACAGACTGGGATTCTTTAGTGAATAGAGATGATTTATACTCATTTTTAAGCCTATTAATTTCAGATCAATCAATTCTTACAGATTGGAATTCCATTGAAGGACAAATGAAAGCACCCATTCAAAAACAAGAAATTTGGGCTGCAGGTGTAACATACCTTAGGAGTAGGGAGGCAAGAATGGAAGAGTCAAAAGAAAGTGGTGCTGCTGACTTTTATGCTAAAGTTTATGAGGCGGAACGGCCCGAGTTGTTTTTTAAATCGACCGCTGAGCGGTGTGCCGGTCCTAATGAAATAGTCCATATCAGGAGAGATAGCCAATGGAATGTCCCAGAACCAGAATTGACTTTGTTTGCCAGCAGTTCTGGTAAAATAGTGGGTTACACCATCGGTAATGATATGAGTTCAAGGGATATTGAAGGTGAAAACCCCTTGTATTTGCCTCAAGCCAAAAGTTATGACAGATCTGCGGCTATCGGACCCTGTTTATGTGTTTTAGAAAATCCAATGGATGCAGAAACGATGATTGAGATGACCATAGAGAGATTTGAAAATGTGGTATTTCATGGTCAAATTTCAATCAATCAGATGAAAAGAAAACATCAGGAATTAGTTGATTTTTTGTTCAGAGAAATGAGTTTTCCAAATGGAGTATACTTAATGACGGGTACTTGTCTGGTTCCGCCAAATGATTTTACGCTTCAGGTTGGTGATTCCATTTCTATCGAAATAGAGCCTATAGGTATTTTGAAAAACACGGTTGGCGTTAAAAAATAAATAATGAATTTACAAGGTAATCAAATCTTAGGCTTCACTTATTCTGGAGAAGGAGATAATGTTTTTCAGGCTGTTAATCCCGTAAATGGTGAAAAGTTACTGCCTCTATTTAAGGAGGCAACAACAGCAGAAATGGTATCAGCCTGTGAAAGAGCCTCTTTAGCTTTTCAGGAATATAGATTAAAATCAGGGGCAGAAAGAGCATTTTTTCTCGAATTAATTGCGGATCATATTGAAAAAATTGGTGATGAATTACTTCACAGATGTCAGGAAGAATCAGGATTGCCCTTGGCTAGAATTACAGGCGAAAGAGGGCGTACTGTTGGTCAGCTTAGACTTTTCGCCTCTTTTTTAAAGGAAGGTTCCTGGGTACAAGCGAGTATTGATTTAGCCCAACCAGAAAGGCAACCTTTACCAAAAGCAGATATTCGGTCGATGCAAACTGCTCTTGGACCTGTTTTAGTTTTTGGTGCCAGTAATTTTCCTTTAGCTTTTTCTGTGGCAGGAGGAGACACCGTTTCCGCCCTTGCAGCAGGGTGTCCAGTGGTTGTTAAAGCGCATCCGGCGCATCCTGGAACTTGTGAGCTTATTGGCAATGCCATTATGAAAGCTGCCAGAGAAGCAAATATGCCTGATGGTGTTTTTTCTATGTTACAAGGTGGTCCAAATGTTGGGATGACCCTCGTACAGCAAAATCAAATAAAAGCGATTGGTTTTACTGGTTCTCATTCTGCGGGAATGTCCATCTTTAAAACGGCTATGAACAGAAACGAACCTATTCCAGTGTATGCTGAAATGGGTAGTGTAAATCCTGTTTATATTTTTCCAGCATCCATTTCAGGTGAAAATATCGATAAATTCGCTGAAGGTTTTGTGCAGGCGGTAAACCTTGGAGTAGGTCAATTTTGTACTAATCCCGGGGTATTAATCATTGAAGAATGTGAAAATGCAACCTTATTAATGGAGAAAATTAAAACGATTTTTAGTCATTCTTCAGGAGGAAGCATGTTGACACAAGGTATTAAAAATCAGTTTGATATAGCAATAAAAGCTACTAAAGAAAGAACTGAAATTCAAGTTATAGCTGAGGGTCAAACAGCAACAACCTTTACTGGTGTTACGCCGATGCTTTTAACTGTGCAGGCAGAAGAAGTTCTAAGTTTTAGTGTTCGGATTGAAGAAATATTCGGACCATCAAGTATTATTATTCTGGCCAAAGATATTACGCAGATGAAAGAATTAGCGGAATGTTTTTCAGGACATTTAACATCTTCTTTGTTTGGATTAAACACTCAAAAAAGCGAGCATATTAGCCTGATGAATATATTGACCCAAAAGGTTGGGAGAATAATTATTGATGGATTTCCCACAGGTGTCGAAGTTTGCCATTCCATGGTGCATGGTGGGCCATTTCCATCTACTACATTTGCTGGGAGTACTTCCGTCGGAACATCAGCTATTTATAGATTTACAAAACCTATTTGCTTTCAGGGATTTCCCCAGGATTTGTTGCCTGATGAGTTGAAAGATAAAAATCCCTTGGGTATCACCAGAAGGATAGATGGAAAATATGTGATATAATTAGCTCGATTTTACTTTAAATTTTGCATAAAAAATCCGTTTTTAATTTGCCCCGTTCAATAAATTGAATGGTATACCTAATTAATGAATATCCATGACTTTTATCTGAATCATGTTAATCTATCCTTACTTGATTTGCCGTTTTCAAAAAAAAATATTCGAAATTAATTAATGATTTATTTTAGTAAGTTACCCATTAAATTTTTAAATAATTTTTGTAACTTGTAAATAAGTATTGAATATCTTAAAACTAAAGGTCTTTATTTCTCGATTTAAGATAAAATGCTTTATACCCTTGTAAAAGATTACTAAGCTCATGAATTACCAATATTCAAATGACGAATCGCTTTGGAATGATTTCAGATCAGGAAATAAAGAAGCATTTGAATATATATTCCGAACCAATATTAAGGTACTTTATAATTATGGTTTTAAAATTTGTCAGAATGAAATGATGACAAAAGATGCTATCCAAGAGCTTTTTTTAACCCTGCTTACAAAATATGATAAAATTAACGCAACCAATGTGATTAAACTATATCTCTTTAAATCCTTAAGAATTGAAATATTTAAAAAGCTTAAAGTAGAGCACCGTTTTACCGATTTAATTTCTTCCGAGATAGACTTCAATCTTGAATATTCTGCTGAGGATAAAATGATTGAAGATGAGATTACCATGATTCGCATCCGAGAGTTGACTCATGTTATGGAGGATTTGCCGAGACGCCAAAAGGAATGTATTTATTTACGATATTATGAGGGAATGTCATATCAGGAAATTTCTGAAATTATGGAAATAGATGTTAGTTCAGCTTATAAAATGTTATATAAAGCCATAGATAAATTATATGAAAATTTAGCTTTGAAAAATGGGAATCTTTTTTTGTGATTGTTTATTCTTTAAAATATTTGGACATTAAAGTAACAAGGAAGATTAGTTGTGTCCAGCATAAATTCTTCCTTCATTATGAATAATACGGCGGATATTTTTCATTAAACAGGTTTTACTTTACAGTAAAATTCTTCAATTTTCTTTGTGGTTAAACGTAAATTTTTGAATTAGTCAAAATGCCACATTGAAAAATCATTTCATAAATCAGAGGATACTTTCAGGTTATGGAACAGAACTGAAACAGGGTAAAGTTGGGGAATAATGAAGCTAGCAAAGATGAGGTATACTTTTCATTGAAAGCTAGATTAAAATCCTATCGGCGTTTGTTTCAGCATTCTTTTTGGTTAAAAGGGCTAATAAACACATAGTTTATACATCAATAATGATTTTGATTCTAAAAAATAATAGAATAATTTAAATATTTTTTCAAAAAAAAGGGATAATTAGGGGGTCAAACAATATGATAAAGATGCAAACCATTTTTATCATTTTATTAATCTTTTAAAATGCATAGATTTTACCAAATTCTAACTTTGTTTATTTTATTGGCAAGTAATAATCAGCTGATTTGCCAATCAACCCTGCTAAATCCAATTACTACCTTGGTAGATAAATCAAAAGCTGGTAACAAGCTTCCTGCAATTATTGACAATGCTGGAAATACAAGAGGTGCTGGTTTTAATGGAGAAAATATATTTGTGGCTACACGGACAGGAGGTAATATTATTTATTATTGGGATGTTACTAAACCCGATGTTGATCCAAAAACAATGAATACGACGGGTGTTACAGGTGGAACCTTCGCTGTTTCTGACCTTACTGTTATTGGGAAAAAGATATTTTTAAGTAATATGGTCAATGCGACGGGAAATATATTTAAGGTATATGGCTGGTTAAACAAAGATGCTCAGCCTAAAGTATTACTTGAATTTCCTGCTCCTGCTACTAACGTAAGGCTTGGCGACGCCATAACCGTATTAGGGGATCCAGCGACTGATGGTCGTTTAATTGCTTCAGGCTGGGGAACCAAAAATTTTTATGTTTGGAAAATGAAAGGGGACACTATAACTGATAAAACACCTTTAGTTGTTACTTTAGATAGTGTGTCGAATGTAAATTTTGCGCGAATAACAAAAGTGCCACAAAGTGACATGTATTTGGCAAGTGGTCCTACCATGGGTATGGCTTTGCTTGATAAAGACTTCAAAGTCCTCGAATTAATCAAACAGGGTACTTATTTTCCAAGCTGGCCTATGTATGCTCAAATCTTATTTTACAAAGATAAGAGACTACTAGCCTACCAACATGTTAAAACAAGTCCCATTGAAAACTTTCAGTATGTTATGGATATAAGTTCTGATAGTACCACACTTAGCGCCATTAAGAACATAGGGAAGAAGCCTGCAGTGGAAAGAGTCATTTATTCTGTTGACTTGGGTAATATATCAAATGGAAATGCCAGTGTTAGTCTGGATATAATACCAAACGAAGCAGGAAACCTTCTTTCTTTCAATTATTCTGCAGGGAATGGTTTTTTACTTCAGAGGTTTGGCGGCGTAGCATCAAGTTCAAGAGATATTGATTTTTCAGCTTTCAAAATGTACCCTAATCCAGCATCAGATTTACTAAATTTTCAGTGCGAACACTCGATTAAAAGCATTGTTATATATGATTTAAATGCCCGTATCATTCAGACGCTTGCAATAGGAAATAAAAATGCATCCATCGATGTAAACGGTTATCATAATGGCACCTATTTAATTTCATTAGAAACCATTAAAGGTGTTTTTACTCAAAAACTGTTTATTCAAAAATAAAAGTGAGAATAGCCAATAAGTGTATTTCATGAATCAAGCTCATTTCAACAAATACAGGTCTTTTTCTTCAAAAGATTTCGCTGCAGATGATGATTTTGTAAGGTATGTCTGCAATCCTAATCAGGAAGATATTACTTTTTGGATTGAGTTTTTAGCGTATTTTCCAGAAAAAGGGCAGGCTGTTAGAGAAGCTAATTTACTTATTTTGGCTTTGCAGCCTGATTTAGCAAAGATGCGACCCGTTGATGTGGATACTTTATGGGCTTTACTTGCTAAAAACCATGCAGATATTTTTGTTGCCCGCGATATTGGCAGAAAAATTCTAAGTCCTGATACAAAAAAAGTATTTTGGGTAAGCACATTTAGTTTGTTTTTACTTTTAACAGGTGTCTTATTAGCCAATTTTTTCAAGAAAGACGAAATCTATGTATATCATACTGGCTTTGATCAGGTAGCTTCCCTTTTACTTCCTGACAGTAGTGAGGTGAAGCTGAATGCTAATTCGACTATAAAGGTTTGGTCTTCAGGCTTTTTAATAAACAAAAGGGAAATTTCACTGGAAGGTGAAGCTCACTTTAAAGTTAAGAAGAAAAAATCATCAGGTATGTACCGTAAAATGTTAGTACATACCAATTCAGGGACGGTTGAAGTCACAGGAACTATATTCAATGTTTATTCCAGAAGAAATCAAACCAAAGTATATCTCAGGGAGGGAAAGGTGAAGCTCAATAACCTGCCCGACCTACCTGTCATTATCATGCATCCTGGTGATTATATTCAATATGATACCAGAGATAAAACTATTTCAAAAAATAAGGTAGCCCCGGAGATGGTTGATTCATGGACATTCAATAAAGTGGTATTTGAAAAAACGGAATTCATAGAAGTTTTAAATCACATTAAAGAAATACATGGTATGGAGTATATTTTGAAAGATAAATCATTGAAGGATAAATTATTTACAGGCGTCTTGCCTGCAGATGATCTTACGCTATTATTGAAAGCCCTTGAAGAAACATTTGATATAAATATTATAAAAAAAGATAAAACCATTTTAATTACCCTAAAATAACTTCCGTTCATGATAAAAAATAGATTTTTTTTCAGTTTAATTTTTCTCTTTTCTTTAGGGTTTTCCGCATTTGCACAGGAAATGGTGGATCTTAAAAAAGCATTGAAAGAAATCCAGGATAAATATGAAGTACAATTTATTTATGATGATGCTTTATTAGCGGGATTAAAAGTTGCATCTTATGCTAATTGGGATGAGAAACTAGAGGTTAAAATGGAGAGAATTCTAAAACCTGTTAGGCTTACATTTACAAAAATCAGTAATCAACATTTTGTAATTAAGTCAGGATTACCAGCGGAAGAAAAACAAGAGATCAATAACAGCACAAAATCAGCCAAAGCCACATCTACTGCAAAAATATTAATGGTTAATAAGGTAACGGGAGTAATTAAAGACGAGAATGATTTACCTGCCGTTGGGGTTACTGTTTTGGTGAAATCGAGTGGAGAAGGAACTATTTCGGATATTGAAGGCAAATACGAAATAGAAGTTCCAGGAAATGGAGTCCTTGTTTTTTCCTATGTTGGATATAGAACGGTTGAGATAAATGTTGCTGGAAAAACTAAGATTGATCTGAGACTTGAAATTGAAAGTACCCAAATAGATGAAATCGTAGTTGTTGCTTATGGGGTGCAAAAGCGTGCTCATCTCACAGGATCAGTGGCAACTTTAAGTAGCAAAGAGCTTTCACAAAAACCAGTAGACAACCTGACCACCATGTTATCTGGAAGACTGCCAGGTGTCATCAGCAGACAACAAAGTGGTGTTCCAGGAGAAAATGCGGCTAAATTTTTTATTAGAGGAAGGAGTTCTCCAACAGGATCAGGAGCTCCACTCGTTATAGTAGATGGGGTTGAAAGATCATTTGATAATCTTGACCCAAATGAAATAGAAACTATTTCTATTTTGAAAGATGCGGCTTCTGCAGCCATGTATGGCGTTAGGGCCGCAAATGGGGTAGTGATGGTAACGACTAAATCGGGTAAAAAAAGCGAAAAAATCAATCTAAATTTCACAAGTACCTATAGTATTTCTACAAATACAGCCTTCCCGGAATATCCCAATGGTCCTGACTATGCAATATGGCACAACAAGGCCAGGCAGTTAGATGGACTTGCGGTAGATTATTCCCCCTCAGATATTGAAAAGATTAAAAACGGTGATCCTGCTGGAATTTTAGGTAATACAGAATGGACTAAACTGATATTTGAACCAGTTGCACCTCAGTCTTATCAAAATTTAAATATTAATGGCGGAAGTAACAAGCTCCGGTTTTTCAATAACGTAGCCCGTCTTCATCAGGATGGAATTATTAGAGGCGTTTCATTTGATAGAATAAATCTCAGGTCTAATGTTGAATACGAGGTAAATCCTAATTTTAGTGTAGCACTGAACATTGCAGGCCGGGTTGAAGAAAAAAATCAGCCAGGTACTTCTCCGGGATCTCAGGATATCACGATTGATAATTATAAGAATGTTATTTTTTACTCCATTTTGGCAAGGCCAACTTCATTACCAAATCTGCCTGATGGAACACCTTTAGGTTGGGGAAATCCAATAGTAGCAAGGGATAAGTCAGGATTTTACAATCAAAAAAGAAAAATTTTTCAGTCCACAGCCAGTTTTACCTATAAAATGCCAGGATTGGAGGGACTCATTCTGAAAGCTAATTTGTCTTATGACTACGAAAATAGTCTGGCCAAACATTTTCAGATACCACAAAGGCTGGCTACCTGGGAATATGCCAAAAGGGAATTAGTTTATTTTGACAGATTGATGTCAAAAGATATTGCAAGTAATAAAAACGAGTTGTTTCAGGGATTTAATGATTTTCAGAGAATTACTTCCCAATTATCGGCAGATTTTAATAGGACATTTGGGAAAAGTGTACTTAATGCGCTTGTGCTATTTGAAGAACAAGGCACTAAAACATCTACTTTTGGTCTTGGAGGACAAGATTTGCCTCTGACTTCACTTCCAGAGTTGAATTTTGCAACGCAATATATCACTAACAGTGCCTATGGAAGTAGAGGGCAGAGAGGTACCCGGGGTATTGTTTCGAGAGTAGGGTACGTTTTCAATGATAAATATATGGCAGAATTGACTGGAAGAGCTGACTGGTCATCGAGGTTTGCTAAAGGAAATCGTCTTGGTATATTTCCAGCAATTTCAATGGGGTGGAATATAAGCAAGGAAGATTTTTTCCAAAATCTAACACCAATCATTTCAAGGTTAAAAATTCGTGCTTCGCTAGGATTATTGGGAAATGATGATATTGGAGGATTTAGATTTTTGAAAAGATTTAATTTATCGACACAACCACAAGTTTTATTTGGAGACAATCCGTACCTGGATCTTTTAACGGGTGCAGTACCAAGTTATGATATCACTTGGGAAAAAACGCTGACTTATAATGGCGGTTTTGAAGCTGATATAATGGATGGACTTTTTGCTTTTGAATTTGACGCATTTTACAAAGTGACATCAGATATTCTTCAAAGTGTAGCGGGTGTATTTCCACCTTCTGCTGGTGGAAATTTTCCTTCTGTTGTGAATGGGGGTAAAATGGATGCACGAGGATTTGAAGCAATTATCACTCATCGCAATCAAATAAGCAAAGATTTAACCTTTCAGATTTCCGCAAATGTTACTTTTTCACAAAATAAATTTTTGGAAACGGATGAAAGTTCTAATGTTCCACCTTGGCAAAGAAGAACAGGTCAACCCCTTGGCTCCGTGCTTGGGTGGGTTTCCGATGGCCTCTTTCAAAATGCCGAAGAAATAGCGAGTGCTGCACTTACTTCTTATGAAATAAAGCCAGGATTTATCAGGTATAAAGATTTAAATGGAGATGGTGTTATCAATTTTGCTGACAGGACTTGGATAGGCAGGAGTCCAATTCCAGAAATTATAGCTGGATTTAATCTTAGTCTTAACTATAAAAATCTATTTATCAGTGGCTTTTTTCAAGGAGCAACACGAACCGATTTAATGCTTACTGGGGAATATTTAGGAGCAGGATTTTCAGATGGCACTTTCTTTACCCAACCATTTAAGTGGGGTGCCAATACGCCTTACTTCATCCTTGAAAATACCTGGCAAAAAGAGGGTGACCTTACAGAATTTCCGAGACTGACTACCGTTACGCCATTTAATAATAATTTATCCACTGACTTTTGGAAAAGAGATGCATCCTATCTCAGATTAAAAACAGTGGAAGTTTCCTATTCTTTTAAACTCAGGTCAAATAAAAAGGCTGGGCATACAAAAATGAGTGTTTTTATTAGTGGAACAAATCTTTTTACAGTCAGTAAACTCAAGTACATAGATCCAGAGGCTCCAACGGTCAATAATGGATTTTATCCACAGCAAAAGGTTTATAATTTGGGTATAAATCTCTCAATTTAAATTAATATGGAAAAGTATATCATTATTCTATCTATTCTTTTCGTAAGTTGTTCTGATACCATAGATTTTGTGCCTACTGACAGTTATAATGAATTAGCCGTTTGGGAAAACGAGCAAAGTGTCAATCTCTACATTAATTCATTTTACCGGATTTTTAACGAATATTTTATTTTTGGGAACAAGCCTATTGGAGGAGATGCTACAATGGCGGATGGTTTGACAGATATAGCAAAATATTCCTCCAATTCACCTGGTGAAGGTACTGCCAATCTCATTATGACTCAGGATGGATATACCTCCGTTGCAGCGAATCATTTTAGCGTTTGGGCAAATACTTATGCATGGAATCGAAGAATTCTTGAATTTTTGGAAGACCTAAAGAAATATTCTGCTAAATTCCCCGAACCAGTAAGATTAAGAATGGAGGCGGAAGTCAGATTTTTCAGAGCGTATATCTATTTTCTTAATTACAGAAGTCACGGTCCTTTTATTATTAAAAATTCGCTTAGTGATCCTGTTGAAATGTCTGTAAATAGTGAAAAAGAGTGCTGGGATTTTATTGAAGCTGATTTTGATTTTGCCTCTACCCATTTACCCGCAGCTTGGGCCATAAATACCGATGACGGAAGAGTTACTAAATGGGCGGCACTTGCTATGAAAGCAAGAGCTATGCTATATGCAGAAAGATGGCAAAAGGCTGCGGATGCTGCAAAAAAAGTAATTGATGAAGGTGGATTTGAACTCGAAGCAAATTATTCAGATATCTTTTTAAATGATAAAAGAAGAAAAAGCAAAGAACATATTTTGGTGAAAAAGTATAAATATACAAATGGATTGTTTCATGGAATGGACGAAATGATAGCACCAAGTGGGGATATTCAAGGTAAGGGAGGCCGATTGTGCCCTACTCAAGAATTAGTGGATGCCTTTTTTATGGGAAATGGTGCCGAATTCAGTTCTTCATCTCTTTTTGACTCTACTATGTACCAAAATAGAGAAAGCCGGTTTTATGCTACAATTCTTTACAATGGAGCAAATTGGAAGGGAAGGAAAATTCAGACCTGGGTGGGTGAGAATGCTACTGAAGGGAATGGATTGGATAGATTTCTACCTTATAACAGTTCACCATATCCCAATACCACGGTTACTGGATACTATTTTAGAAAGCTTGGGGATGAGACCAATCTTAATTTTGATCTCGCCTACAGGAAAAGTGATCAAGATTGTGTAGAGATCAGATTGGCAGAGGTATATCTCATATTGGCAGAAGCATATATTAATCTGAACAGAAAAATGGAGGCAGAGCAGTGGGTACTTAAAGTTCGAAACAGATCCCTTCAACAAGATATTGTAACCCTTAAATCGGACTTAAAAGCAGAGCTAGTTAAAGAACGAATGCTCGAACTTGCATTGGAAGGGCATAGATTCTGGGATCTTAGACGATGGAAACTGGCAGCTAACGTTTTACATGGAAAAAAATTCCATGGTGCCAAAATCACAAAATTGTCTAATGGGAAACTTAAATATGATCGGGTAGAGGTGGATATCAATACAAGAATTTACCCTGAAAGATTTGATAGATTTCCTTATCCAATCAGCGAATTAAATAATAATAGTAAAATAACAACACAACCCAATGGCTGGTAATAAATATCTCTTCGGAATAATGGTAGCAGCCATTTTAGTCCTAAATGGTTGCCAAAAAGAAAAAATCTTTCCCCAAAGTTCGAATAATACAATCTTAAGTATTTCACTTGCTTATGCGAAAGATCCATTAAAAATATATGCTCCTGTATCTAATGACTTGGTAAAAGGGGAGATACAATTTAAAATACCTCCTTTACAGGATGCATCATTTTCTCTCATGCGGGTAAATATAGTTGTTCCAACATCCTCTGTCATTATTCCTGCATTTAGAGGAAATACAGACTTATCAAAACCATATCGATTTTCTGTCATTGCAGAAAATGGAGATAAAAAGGATTACCTGATGGTAGTTTATAATTAACTAAGAATACTTGTTTAAACACTTTAAAAACGTTGAATCATGTTAAATTTATCTTTTGAACTCAAAACAATAAAGTCCCAGATGTATATTTTGGGCGTAATTTGCTTTTTTATGGCTTTTCAGTCATGTAAAAAGGAAGAACCTGAGGTGATAGATTCCAATCTTTCCAAGTATGTGGTAGAAAAAGTAAAAGTTCTGACAACAAAGGGAGAGGATCTAAATGCACAAGTTACATTCAACAAATTAAGTGAAGTGGAATTCACTGTTGATGCAATAGTTCCAGATGATGGAAATGACGGAAGAAGATTTAAGATTGAATTCCAATATCCTACGGGTATTACCCCTGTTTCAGTTACTCCTTCATTAACTGATTCTATTGATTTTTCAATAGCAAAAACATTTACCATAAAATTTACGGAGACTGCAAGCCGAAAATATACCGTAAATATTATTGAACAGGCTCCTCAGGCACCGGTTATTACAGCCTTTGCAATTTCTGGAGCACAGCAGACAGTTATTGAGGAAGATTTAAGAAGGATAAGTGTTAGAGTCCCTCAAGGTACTAATCTTACCAATATTACGCCGAAGATAACCTTAACCCCTTCTACTGCTATTATTGTCGATGGGGAGAAAGCTTTAGACTTTACTAATCTTCAATCTATTACAGTAAAAAATGGAGGATCGGTAAAAACATATTCAGTAAAAATAGAAGATTATGGATTCACCAAAACGACTAAATTGATGGATCGCTCTTTTGCGTCATCTTTGCGACCAGGTATATTTGCTTCAAAATCAGAAACATCGATTGCGCTAGATGCTAAAGGAGATTTTGCTTTTGTATCTTTTGCGGATGGAATAAAAAAATATAATCTGAATTCGCCTTCCGCAGAACCTACTGATCTTAATGTAGCTTATGCAGACGGTAAAAAAGCTAGTTTTAAGGTATTACAAAATATTGGAACGGTGTTGCTTGGTTGTAATAATCCATGGGGAGGTGGAGAAGTGGTTGTAAGTGCCTGGGCTGCCACAGGGCCAAATGATGCTCCAGTAGAAGTGGCTAGAATTCCTGTCCCATCAGGTGGAATTATTCAAAATTTTCATGTAAAATCAGAAGGGAATAATATCATAGCTTATTTTGTTGACAGAGCTCCATTACGCAAAAGTCCAAAAGAAGACCCTGTCATGTATAGTGTAACAATTCCATTAGCATCTGTTTTGGCAGGCCAAAAAGCAACGGCTTTTACTTCTAGTCAAAAAATGAGTGGATTAGTAACTTCAGGTGTAGGTGATGGGCCAAATATTGAGTTAATTCCCATTCCAAATTCAAATGAATTCTTTTATAACTCTGGCACCTCTACGCCAACGATATTAAATAGTACTTTTGGAAGCCCCGCTGCATTTTCAGGAGCATTAGTTAATGGATCTTCTGTAGGGATGAAAGTATTTGAACATAACAGGGGAAAGTATATCATGTGGGGGGTATTTTCCTGGTCAACAAATGCAGCTAATCCCAAGGCGAGTAAATTTGTTCTTTTAGATGTAACCAAGAAGGGTTACAGAAGCAGTATAACTGAAATAAATTCGGAATTGGCAAATTCAAAATTTGCTCTTTGGAATGGCGTACAGAAAATAGACGTTGGACTTGGAGGTAATTCCGGGGAATTAGGTGACTTTTATTGTCAGACTGCTTTTGCAACTACAGCTGCAGGAAAATTGAGGTTAGCATGCTTATCTGCCCAAAATGGGTTTGTCGTATATGAGGTAGAATAGGTTTTATAGTTTGGTTTATATTATTTTTGTTCAAATTAAAAATCATAAAGAGTGAATGTTTTTCAAATTTTAATAGGGTTGTTTTTTACTTTTTCAACATTGACATCAGCATGTAAAAAAACAGATTTCCCTTCTGACAATATTGAAAATTTTATCATTGATAGTATTAAAGTTACCAGTATTAATAATGAACAGTTATATGTTAATTATAATATCAATGATACAAAAATTGATGCATTAGTTGAAAATGATGGTATAACAGGCAAAGTTTTTAACATTAAATTTGTTTTTCCAAAGGGAATAACACCTCTGAGTATAAATCCAGATATATCAAAGCCAGTGGATTTTAAAGTTCCCGTTAGCTTTGAAATTCAATATACCAAGACAATAAAAAAAACTTACACCTTCAATCTCAATGAAGAACCTTTTAATCCTGCCAAATATATAATAGATAAAGTAGAGGTATTGAATGATGATAATACACCTTCAAATATTAAATTATCACAGGCAGGAAATGATTACATAGGTCTTTCTTACAATCAATCTTCCGGAAGAAAATATAAGCTCAAAATGAGCTTTCCTGCCAAGGTAACACCTTTAAGCGTAATACCTGATCCTTCTGCAATGACCGATTTTAGTAAAGAAATAGTCTATACCGTTAAATATGATGATCAGGTAGTTAAAACTTACACTGTAAAAATAGGTAATTACAACACGAGTGATTTTACTCGAAAAATAGTTAGAGGTGTATGGGTAAGTGATGTTGGTAGTGACGTTTTTGCGTCGAAAGCCAATATTGCAGAGTGTATAAATATATGCAAAGAAATAGGGATTAACACCATTTTTATAGTCACTTATAATGATGCAAAAACGAAGTATAAAAGTCAGGTGATGAAAGATTATATGGGCGTAGAAATTGATCCTAAATATGCTGGAAGAGATCCTCTTGCGGAAATGATTGAAGCTGCAAAACCCCATGGAATCAAAATAGTGGCATGGTTTGAATATGGATTTGCATCTGTTTATGGCGACAATACAGGAGGTGCGTTAGTCGCGAAATATCCATCCTGGGCGTCTAGAGATTTCTCTGGTAATATAACAGAGAAGAACAAATTTTACTGGTTAGATGCTTTTAATCCTGAAGTACAACAGTTTGTAAAGAAACTAATGGTGGAAGTAGTACAAAAATACCCTGACCTTGCAGGTGTTCAAGGTGATGACAGACTTCCTGCTTTGGCATCTAATGGTGGCTACAATTCATCGGTCACCGCCTGGTATAAAGCTGAAACAGGAAGGACTGCACCGTCAAATTATCTGGATTCACATTGGCTTCAATGGCGGGCGGATAAATTATCTGATTTTGGAGAATATATATTTAAGCATATCAAATCATTGAAAGGAAGTCAAATGGTTTCCTGGTCACCCTCCCCTTATAGCTGGTCTCTTCAAAATTATCTGCAAGATTGGCCTGAATGGTTGAGAAGAGGTATTGTTGATCATATCCATCCTCAACTTTATCGCTATAATTTCAATGATTACAAGGCTTCTTTTGATCAGGCGATGACAAATATGGCTCCATTCAATTTCAAAGAGCTGATTTTTAGCCCAGGTATATTGGTAGGCATCGGAAGTGGAGATAGTATAACGCCTGAAATTTTAGATCAAAAGCTTGCGTATAACAGACAAAAAGGCATTGAGGGGGAAACCTATTTTTATTACGAACGTATCAGAAAAAACAAAGGGTTTCAGGATGTGATTAAGAAGTATAATAAATAGTTTTTTTGGTGATGGGTACTTTTATTGTTATTTCTCTTGCGGTTGCCTGTTGGTTCGGCCGTGCGCATATAATTGACCCCAGAGGGGGCGCATCTTAATAGCATTTGATGCCGCCAGAGCCAAAATGGTTTCGACAAACATTTGAAGCCGACAGAGCCAAAATACGCACGTCAAACATTTGATACCGCCGGCGTAGTATAAGTACCAATAACCAATACCTACCTGGTCCTAAGTACCTGATTAATTCTTTATTTTTCTAATTTCATCTAGTTGTTTTTGTAAATCAAGATTTTTCTGATGTAACTCTTCTGAATATTTTTTTTCGTTTTTCAATGTTTTTTCGTTAATAATTATAAGAGCATCCTTTTCTACAAGGATAGCATCTTTTTCTACAAGGATAGCATCCTTTTCTACAAGAATAGCATCCTTTTCTACAAGAATAGCATCCTTTTCTACAAGGATAGCATCTTTTTCTACAAGGATAGCATCTTTTTCTACAAGGATAGCATCTTTTTCTACAAGGATAGCATCTTTTTCTATAAGGATAGCATCTTTTTGAGCAATCAAAACTTCTTTTTTAGATATTTCAATTTCCAGTTTCTTAGTTTGTCTGTTGAATGTGCGGTCTAATTCGTCTTCCACATCCATCATATCACGGATATTATCATTTACTACGGCTCTTCCTAATCTATCAATAATTTTTTTGACAAGAGGGTTGTCATAATCTCCTTGAAAATCAAGTTGATGTTTATCGGAATTAGATTTAAACCCTGGACTAAATATTTGTAAAACACTTTCTAGTTTAGATCGCGCTTGTATTGGTAGCTTTTTAACTTGAATTAAATAAGAGTCATGCGTTAGAAGCTCTACAAAATCATCTTTGATATCTAAAACTTCCTTAGTCACGACATCTGTATATATCCTATTGATTTTTATAACAGCAGATGGAATATTATCTAAAGAAAATCCTAATATATAAATAGTTACTATAGACAAAGGTTTTTTATGATTTTCACCATTTTGATTTATAAGATCATCTTCTTTTCTGTAATTGTCTCCCAGGTACCGTCTAAAACGCATTACATCAAAAGCTTGCTTAGCTTTTTGCAACTCTATTAGAACTTTTTGTTTGCTTCCATCTTTTTTATTAATGATTGCCTTAAAATCAAACCTCAATAAATTAATGCCATTCCATTTTTCATTGGTAGATTCCTGGGGTTTAAGTTCCAGACTTTGAATTTCCTCTTCCAGAATAGTGGATAAAAATTCTCTGGTTATTTCAATGTCTTCTAATAGATATTTAAAGATAACATCATAAATAGGATTAGCAATAATCATAAACAATCATTTAAATGGTTCCCCGGCAATGTAAACTATATTTTAATCACTTAAGGAAATATCTTCGGACAGAATATTTGAATATCACTTTAATTAATAGAAATGAAAAAGCCCTTTTTCAGCTGGTGAAAAAGGGCTTTATTACAAGAATTATAATAGTCTAATATAAAAATGGTTTGCCATTAGCAAGTACTTCCTGTGTCTTTTCATCAAAAGTTACACGTGCACCAGTTCTATAAGCTGCTGTCGACATAATAGTAGCTATAGAATGCTGGTAACCTGCCTCAATTGGGGCATTTGGTTGCTTTCTGGAACGAACACATTCCATCCAGTTTTTTATATGATTAAAAGTAAGCGGATCTCCTCCTGTATTGGCAGCAGTTTCCACTTTATCTCCTTCGAGTTTAAAGCTTTGAAGTAGGTTAGCATTCATTCCCATCGCTTTTGCCTCTCTTTCTCCCATACCACCTTCGGAAGAAATCTCATTGGTATCGAGATTAATCATACCACCATTAGAGTAGTATAATTCTTTAGTACCACCTGCACCATTGGAGAATCGACTGGTGAATTGAACCTGGAAACCTGATTTTAGATCATCGGCAGGACCATAATCGAAGACAACGGTTAAGGTATCGGCATTGGTTCTACCGTCTTTCCACTGATAGATACCACCATTGGCAACGGCACTTCTTGGGTGAGGTAATCCACTGAACCAGTGAACAGTATCGATTTGGTGACTCATCCACTGACCAGGAATACCTGAAGAGTAAGGCCAGAATAAGCGATATTCCAAATATTTTCTTGGATCAAACGCTTCAAAAGGTCTATTTAATAAATAACGTTTCCAATCGATATCTTCCTCTTTCAAATGAGAAACCAGTTCTGGTCTTCTCCAA
>Ga0304730_1000251_pt1 | contig 47942 bp, 50 predicted proteins | sample M_130628_MF_Meta_FD_190474 | JGI IMG/M metagenome (GOLD analysis project Ga0304730, IMG submission 190474) | Freshwater microbial communities from Lake Montjoie, Canada to study carbon cycling - M_130628_MF_MetaG (v2) (version 2) | ecosystem: Environmental > Aquatic > Freshwater > Lake | place...
TGAGATTCTTGGCTTCTTTTACCAAGTATTCAGCAGTAAGAGCTTGATCTGAGAATGACATATCCATTACAGATGCTGGGTGACCTTCGGCAGCACCTAGGTTTACCAAGCGACCTTCAGCAATTAAGAGCAAACGACGGCCGTCAGCCATTACATATTCATCGGTTTGATGACGCATCTTGGCATTCTTGCTCTTGGCATTCTTTTCTAACCAAGCAACATCAATTTCAATATCAAAGTGACCTGAGTTAGCCATTATTGCGCCATCCTTCATAACTGCGAAGTGCTCGTCACGAAGAACATCGCGGTTACCAGTAACCGTAATGAAAACATCGCCAACCTTTGCGGCATCGGTCATCGGCATAACGCGGAAACCCTGCATCATGGCATCAAGTGCTTTAGTTGGATCAATTTCGGTAACGATTACATCAGCGCCCATACCCTTAGCGCGCTCTGCAACACCTTTTCCGCAGTAGCCAAATCCAGCTACAACAACAATTCGTCCGGCAAGTAGATAATTCGTGGCACGGAATACGGCATCTAGTGTTGATTGTCCGGTGCCATAACGATTATCAAACATGTGCTTTGTATCGGTGTCATTGACGGCGATCATTGGGAACTTAAGTGCACCATCTTTAGCCATTTGGGTTAGACGAATTACGCCAGTTGTTGTTTCTTCGCAACCACCAACGACATTTGGAATCAATTCTTGGCGAGTTGTATGTAAGACATTTACTAGATCGCACCCATCATCGAAAACTTGATGTGGTTCGATATCAAGTGCTGCATTTAAATGAGAGTAATAACCATCGCGGTCTACTGCGTTCTTCGCGAAAACACTTATCCCATATTCATGGACAAGCGCCGCAGCTGTGTCATCTTGAGTTGATAGTGGATTAGATGCGCAAAGGGCAATATCTGCGCCTCCTGCTTTTAGTACACGCATCAAGTTGGCAGTTTCAGTTGTCACGTGCATGCAGGCAGCAATACGAATGCCAGCAAATGGTTGTGACTTTTCAAATCGTTCACGGATTTGAGCTAGAACTGGCATATTGCGTTCTGCCCATTCGATTCGCTTGCGGCCTTGTTCGGCTAGCGAAGCATCGGCAATGTCATTGCGAGGTACGGTCTTTGTTACAGGTGCGTTCACGGTAAAACTCCTAAATTTAAAGAGAGGGTATGGTCAAATAGGCAGGACCCCGCCAGAAGGCAAGAGTATCGGCAATGCCCAGTTGACTTCTACTTAGCCGCAGCGGTTAAGCGTTAATTAACGCCAATATTTCATCACGATGGGCAGCCATGTTTGCGGCGGTATCGGCTTCTACATTTAAGCGAAGCAGAGGCTCGGTATTTGAAGCACGTACGTTAAACCACCAGTTTTTTGTAGAGATAGTTAGGCCATCAAGTTCATCTATTTCAAACTCTGACAGACCTGAGTATTTTTCTCGAATCTCTTTAATCACCCGAGTCGAATCGGCTACTTTTGAATTAACTTCACCGCTTGCAACATATCTTTTAAATGGTGCGAGTAGTTGAGAAATAGTTTGGTCAGACTCTCCGAGTGCGGCTAAAGCATGTAGCGCAGCTAACGCACCAGAATCTGCTCGCCAGAAATCCTTGAAATAGAAATGACCAGAATGCTCGCCGCCGAAAACTGCGTCAGTCTCTGCCATTAGAGCTTTGATATAAGAATGCCCGACGCGAGATCTAATCGGGACTCCACCTAATTCAGTTATTACTTCGACCACAGTTCGCGACGAGATTAGACTATGAATAATTGTGGCCCCGGGATGCTTAACTAACTCGCGAGTGGCAATCAACGAAGTGAGCAAAGAAGGGTCAACTGTTTCGCCTTTTTCATCGACTAAGAAGCATCGATCTGCATCGCCATCGAAAGCTAACCCAATATCAGCTTGATGTTCAATAACAGCTTTCTGGAGATCACGTAGGTTCGCTGGATCTATTGGGTTTGCTTCATGGTTAGGAAAATTTCCGTCGAGTTCGAAGTAAAGCGGAATTATTTCGGCGCCTAGTCTTTCAAATATTGCTGGGGCAGTAAATCCGGCCATGCCATTGCCCGCATCAATAACTATTTTGAGTGGACGATTGCCTTTGAAGGAAACTAATTTATGCAGATAACCAGCATAATCTTGCAGTAAATCTTCAGTGGTTTCTGTGCCAGCTGGGCGCATGGCAACTGGCATTCCGTGACGAACAAAGTGCTCAATGGCTAATAGACCAGTCTCTTTGCCAATCGGACGAGCGCCACTTAAACATAACTTTATGCCGTTATAGGCAGCTGGATTATGGCTGGCTGTAAACATTGCGCCTGGCAAGTTCTTTGAACCAGCCGCGTAATAGAGCATGTCAGTTGATGCCAATCCAATTCGTATGACATTAGTACCGTTGCTGATAACACCTGCCGAGAATGCATCTGCTAGCTCTGGTGATGAAGGGCGCATATCTTCACCGATGATTACAGTGGCTGGCTCTCGCTCGATTTCAAGAAATTTAGCAAACGCCAATCCAACGGCGAAAGCAAAATCTGGGGACAGTTCGTTTTCTACTAAACCACGAATGTCATAAGCTTTAAAAATATCGGGGATATTTTGATTCATGACTGATCGTTCAATTACTTATTTGGTACAGCTCGAAGATGACCTCGTCGACCGATGTGCTCAGAACTCGCAGCAAGAGTTGCTGCTGTTGAATTATCTTCGGCAATTGGAGTTGCAGCTACTTCGCGAACCGCATCAGCTATCGCCATTAAATCATCGTTAGATGGACCACTGTTGCTATCCGCAATTTGAGCACGGATGACTTCCCAGCCATTTGGAACCGTTAAACGTTCTGCATGTATTTCGCAAAGATCGTATGCGTGAGGTTCAGAATAAGTTGCTAACGGGCCAACAACTGCAGTTGATTCGGCGTAAATGTAGGTCAACGTCATAGTAGCCATGCGACGGCAACTAGCGCGGGAACATGCGCGACCTACTTTTAGCGAACTCATATGACTCAGATTAGTGGGCAGCGCCTCAAAATCTTGGGATTTTTATGGATTTAGAACCCGAATGTTTGACGAAGGTATTGCCACTTTAGTCAGTTCGGCACCTGAGGCAATTGGGAAGAAGGCAATCCCGCTTTTAGCAGGAATTAGAGCACCTGCATAATTATCAATGCCGGCACGAAGAACAGTGATCGCGATCGCATTATTTGGCACTTGCCAACTAACTAGATCCGACCCCGTAATGCTCTGTTCCTTAACTTTGCCATTTGAATAAGAAACTTTTAGGTCTACGGCAATGGCATCACCAGCAAAGATAATTTTCGGCAAAAGTCCACCAATCGCAATCTGCATGGGAATCAGAGCTGGCGAAGGCGTGCTCCATACAAAGTCACTGCTGCCGTTTGAGGTAGCGCGAGAGCGAATAGCCGCAACTATCGGTTGATCTGAGATCAACTTAATCGCAAAGGCTCCCTTGGATACCTCTGGCATTAGTTTCAATTCCACAACTTTACCGCTGACCAATTTGCGTTCATTAAATCCAGTCGGAATGAACCGACCATTACTCGAGAGAAGTTCAAGAGTGAAATTTGCATCCGCTACGCCGGGCACAAATAAGCGCAGATAATGAATTGGGGACTTCTTCTTAACTAACTGCTGCGGGATACCGGTTATGACAAATTTTCTGGATGGCGCAGAAATCGGATTAACAGAGTCACCGCCCAACTTCTGCAGGCCCGAAGCTCGCTCATCTACTAAGTAGCTATTGATGCGACCAGATCTAGCAACGACCTTAACCACAATACTTGAATCCCCCGGTGCCAAAGAATCTAGTTTTACCGCAGAACTTGAATTAGCTTTTAAGGAAATAGTCTTTACTGCCTGTTCGCCATTTTCGCTCCACGTGAAAATATCTACTATCGAAACACTTAGTCCACTATTTACTAAATAAACCACGCCTTTACTACTCACATCTGAAGTTCCGCCGACAAACCATTGTGAAGTCGCAGGGGCAGTACATAGAACTGAGCCAGCCCAAACCCCTTTACGACTTTGGAAACTTACTGGAGTCAAACCTTCAGTCTGAAGCAAGATTGGATCGCTCACACTGGAGTATCTAAGTGCTTTGATATTTACAAACTTTGTGCTTTTATTTCCAATTCGATAAAACTCAGTCTTCTTGGACAGAACTGAAGTAGTAGTCGTGACGCCAGCTGGATTTGGTGGGCACACAACCGCAGGATAAGACTTAGAAAACTGACGCGCGCTTGTGTTTGCATCGAATAAATTACTAGAAAATAAAATTAGGGTTATTACCCCAGCTAAAATCATACCTTTCTGAAACTTCATGAGAGCTCCATCTCTGAGATCTCGCGCTTGCGTCGGCCGGCAGGCAGCGCCAAAATAATCAAAACTACCCAGGCAATAAACTGCAGACTTAGTGCGCCACGACGCAAAGTTCCGTCATGAATCAAGGTGAACTCGCCAGCTTCAAGCACCTTAAATTGCGGCAGTCCCGCTTCATTCACACTTCGCTCGAGCTTTAGGCCGTTCTGCAGAATTTGCCAGCCTAGGTCGTAATTTTCAGTAAGAGTTATAACGCCCGGGCCAGGAACATTCGTAGTAACACCGATGCCGCCGCTGGCAAGCAAGGTGACTTCACCTTTTATATTTGTGAAAATTAAGCGACCAGTTGGTTCGCTAACTTTCCAAACTATGCCATCTGTTGTTGCCGAGGTGCGCGCAAATCCACCCAGTGCATCAATAGTGCGAACTACATCCTTATCAATCGGATTCTTCGCAAATAGATACTTGATTCCGAAATCCGCAAAAGTTTTGCTAGTAGACAAGCCGCTACCATCGGCGAGCTCAATTACCGCTTTAGCAATTGCTGGATCTTGTACAGGGGCAACATCTGGTTCGCCCAAAGTGATATCTGAACCACGAGAGATGTAAAAGGCAAGTGAAGTAATTTCGCGATTTGTTATTTGGCGCAGAACCAGAGTTTTGGCATCCGCTTCAACGCCAAGGTACTCGGGCAAAATATTTACACTTTTTGAATAAACTGGCGAAGCAGATGCCTGCGAAATATTCCAGGTAATCGCAGTTGCCGAATATCCTAAAGTTATAAGCAATAAGCCTGCAGATAGAATATGGCGATAGTTAACATTTGTTGCAATCAAATAATCTCGTAAGTCATTTAGAATTATGGTTCCGACAGTTACCGCGGCCAAAGTTGCTACGGCCAAAAAAACTCCGACCCAAAGCTGAGTGGGTGCGATCGTGCCATTTCCGGTGATTGATAGAGCACTTAAAATTACTGAAAAAAGCAAGAATGTTATTCCCATATTTGCGACCTGCCGCATTTGAGTACTAGCAAAATAAGCAACAATGAGAACCAAAGTGAGCGGACTAATAGCCCACCAAGGGAGTGCTCCTGGGCCACCTGGATTTCCCAAGAAAGCAAGATTCGGACCGCCACCGTTTAGCAAAATTCCGGGTTCATATAGGAAGCGACTTGGATCAACTATTGCGACTAAGGACCATGGTGCGGTCACGACTAAAGGAGTGACCAATAGGGCTATTCGCCGCTTTAATTTTTGATCAAAAAGCTCTTGGTTCAGATCTGCGTTAAAGACTCTGATATCAAGTCCTACTCCAATTACAGTAACTACCAATAACGCTAACCAAACCATCAAGGTGAACGAGGTGGCAATCGAAATTAAAAGAGCAACTCCAAAAATTCGGCGCCAAGAAATTTTTTGGAAATCATTAAGGTTGGAGATATTGGCAACAATCCAGGGCAAGAGAATTAGCAGGACCAAAGTTCCGAGCCGACCGGTATTAACGCTCGCAATAGCAACTGGGCTGATCGCGTAAAGCATGCTCGCCGATACTCGCAACCAGGCATTAGCCGTAACAAGTTTCAAGAATTTATATGCTGAGAAAGCCATTAGCCCTGGTGCCAGAAAGATCAGCGATGTTATTAAAACAGCTGGTTTGCCAAAGAAGATAATCGACAGAAGCGAGAGTAGAGCCACCCAAGGTGGCGTTGGTGTTGAGCTTCCCATTCCTACTTGATGCCAAGATTCAATATAACTACGCCAGAGTGAACTGGTGCCATGTGGCGTTGTTGCTAAAGCGCCACCGATGAGCGAACCGAAGCGAGACCTGGAAGAGAGCAAGATAAATACAAAAAGCGAAATTCCAAGAACTACCTGCGGGCGTTTAAAGACACTCCCCCAATTAACTATCTTGGCCGGAGTGAGCAAATCTGCATCATCATTGAACTCTTCATCGATGTCATTATCTGTCGGCAATTTAGCAAAAATTCGATCTCTGATTGACTCGAAAAAATTATTAATCGCATTTCGGTATTGAGTAAAACGAGGTGGAATAAAATCAGCGATTACTCGAGGAGGCAACAAGCGATGAATTCGGCGCTCTTTGCGTGCCGCCCTAAGAATGGCTGGCCGAAAAACGAGCGAAGCGATAGCCAAGATTTCATCTCCGGCGTAGCCTGGTAACTTCGCGATTAGATAGCCAATAGATCTAATTGCGGCGCCAGTTATTAGCTGGATAATTAACCAAGGTAATAACCAAGCAGATGAATTAGCCAATAAAACATAGGCCGAATTTCGACGATCTAACAGCAGTGGGCGGTGCAGAAATGCGCCTTCGACATCTACGGATCTACGTTCTGAAGCTGCTGCCTGGGCATGAAATGCGACAGAATCAGTCACAGAAATAACCAAATGTCCGGCCATGCGAATTCGCCAACCAAAATCAACATCATCGCGAAAGAGCGCTAGCTGTGGGTCGTATCCGCCAAGTTCCTCAAATACATCTCTGCGGATCAGAGCTCCCGCAGTGCTAACCGAAAGAACATCACGTACACCATCGTGCTGTCCTTGGTCATATTCATGGGCTTCCATGCCAGTCCAACGAGCGCCGTTGTTTGTAATGCTCACACCAACTTCGAGTAAATGCGAGCGATCATGCCAACCTAATAATTTTGGCCCAGCCATAGCTACGTTTGGCCGATCTATGAGTTCGGCTAATAATTTCTCGAGTGCATCTGATTTAGGAGCGCAGTCATCGTGAATAACCCAAATCCATTCACTGCGTTCATTATTAGATTTAGGAAATTTTTCAACGGCGCGATAAACCGCATCACCAAATCCAGTATCACGAGGCATTGCTAGTACTGGAATTTTTGCTGCTTTTAAAAGTGAAGCAGAATTGTCTTTGGAGCCAGTATCGACTGCCACAATTTGATCTAATCTGCGCGTTTGCGAAGATAGCGCAGCAACGACTTCAGGTAACCAAACTGCACCGTCGTGAGAAACAATTACAGCTGTAACGTGAAATGGATCAGTAATTTTTGTGGTCGCCATAATGTGTGGTGGCGTTTCTAACTGGTTTCCTAATTAATCGAAATGAATCGATTAAGCAGGTCGACGCTTAAGTCGACGTCGCTCTCGCTCGGAGAGGCCGCCCCAAATTCCAAATCGCTCATCGTGTGCAAGAGCGTATTCGAGACATTCAGAACGAACATCGCAGGAGAGACAAACTCGTTTTGCTTCGCGAGTAGATCCGCCCTTTTCCGGGAAAAATGCTTCGGGATCTGTTTGCGCGCATAGCGCGCGTTCTTGCCAGGAAAGCTCAACGCTCTCGCCACTGGCAAGTTGAATTACGGGACCTGAGGAGGAAGGGTTTTGTGCGGGACGAATCGGCATTAATAACTCTCCACATAAATAGTGGCCCCGCCCTGACGGCGTGTGGCCTTCTCTTAGGTGAATTACACGCGTGTAAGTCAGTTAAGTCAAGCCCAACCAGGCCTAAAAACGGCAAATAGGGCATGAATTAAGCGTAAAAACTAAAGTTGCGGTTGAGGGTTTTTAAAGCTTTAAATCAATTATTTCAGCCCCGGCTAAGTACGCACCCTTGGCATGCGTCTGTTCAACCACGGTCGTATTTGATTCTACAAAAACACTCTCTAATTTAGCGCCTTCAGAAATTATTGCACCATCTCTAACAATCGAAGAAATAATTTCAACGTTAGCTCCGATAGTTACATTGTTTCCGATCGCACTTGCACCAGTAATTTTCGCACTTTCCGAGATTTTAGAATTCTGGCCAACAATAAAATCATGACTACCAACATAATCTTGGGAACCTTTAAGTAAAGCTTTTGGCGTTCCCATGTCTAACCAATAAGAATCATCGACAAATGCTTGAATAACTTTTCCAGCTTTTAATAAATTCGGGAATACTTCGCGTTCAACGCTAACAACTTTGCCTATCTCTAATTCTTGAATTACATCTGGGTTGAAAACATAGCAGCCCGCATTAATAGTGTTCGTAATTGGGTTTTCCATTTTTTCCAAGAAGTCGGTAACACGTCCTGATTCATCAAATGGAACACAACCATAAGGGCGCGCATCTTCGACTTTAACTAAATGAAGAGTCACTGAAGCAGATGAAGATTGATGAAGTTTAATTTGAGCAGCCAAATTGTGCCTACTTAAGACATCACCATTAAAAACTACAATTGGTTCATTCTCTGAAATTTCAGCGAAGATTAATTCGGCGGCATTTCGGATAGCGCCACCAGTTCCTAGCGGCTCTGTTTCCAGAGCATATTTAAGTTCCATCCCCCACTTTGCGCCATCTCCAAAATATGGGGTAAACGTTTCGGCTAAATAAGCAGTGGCGAGTACTACTTTGGTGATGCCAGCAGCTTTTGCTACCAGCAGTTGATGTTCAGTGACTGGCAAATTCGCAATTGGCAACATTGGCTTAGGAGTTTTATTAGTAAGTGGCGCTAGACGAGTACCAAAGCCGCCGACCAGAAGAATTCCAACCGTCATTATTAGCCCTTTATAGCTGTAGTAATTCGCGCTGCGGCTTCAGCGATTTGAATATCTGTTGCCGTCATAGCTATACGGATATGCGACTTGCCAAGCTCGCCATAGAAATTCCCGGGGGTGGCGAGAATCCCCAAATTTGCCAACCAGGAAACGGAATCCCAGTCACTTTCGTTTCGAGTACACCAGATGTAAAGGCCAGCATTTGAATATTCGATTTTAAATCCGACTGCTTCAAGAGCTGGAACTAATTTTGCTCGACGAGCGTTATATCGAGCCCGTTGTTCTGCTACATGAGTTTCATCGCTTAACGCAATTGTCATGGCCTTTTGAATTGGCAAAGGCACCATCATGCCTGCGTGCTTACGTACTTCACGAATACGAGCAATCAAATCTTTATCGCCAATTAAGAATGCTCCGCGGTAGCCAGCCATCGAAGATCTCTTTGATAATGAATGTACCGCCAGAATATTGTGATTGTCGCCGCTGGTGTACTGGAGAATCGAGGTCGGAACTGCGCTGTCACCAAATTCTAGATAGCACTCATCTGAGACTAATACCGAATTATTCGCACGAGCCCATTGGATTGCCGCTAAATATTCTTCATCACTGTGAACGCGACCAGTTGGATTAGCAGGTGAATTAACCCAGGTTAAATCAGCTTGTGGCCACTGTTCTGTACTGATCGCAACAGCAGCCTCGCTCGCACCCGCCAAAATCGCACCCACTCGATATGTCGGGTAAGCAATCTCTGGAAAATTAACTGATTTGGATTGAAGTAATGTAGGCAGCCAAGCGACTAATTCTTTCGACCCAATTAATGGCAAGACATCAAATTCGCCAGTTACTTTTAATTTACGCTTTGCCCAATCGGTAATCGCAGCACGAAGTTCAGGTGTGCCTGCTGTTACTGGATAACTCGGCGAATTTGAACTATCTCTTAGAACCCTTTGAATGAATTCAGGAGTTGGATCAACCGGAGTGCCTTGTGATAAATCAATTGCGCCACCAGGATGTGCTCGGGCGATTTCACCGTAGGGAGCAAGTGCATCCCATGGGAAATCTGGCAGCTTCAGCGGAGAACTTTTCTATTCGGGCTTTGCTGGCAGGGCTACAACGACAGAGTGATCAGTATTGGTCTGGCCAACTTTGCTGGCACCGCCCGGGGAACCAATTTCAATGAAGAATTCAGTATTGATTTTGCCAAACTCTTGCCACTGCGCAGGAACGTCATCTTCATAGTAGATAGCCTCAACCGGGCAAACCGGCTCGCATGCGCCACAGTCAACGCACTCATCAGGTTGGATATAAAGCATTCGAGAACCTTCATAGATGCAGTCAACCGGGCATTCTTCGATGCAGGACTTATCTTTAACATCAACACAAGGTTCGGCAATTATGTACGTCACGAAGAATCCTCCATCTGGGTAGCTACTGCGGTGAATTGTAATACCTGCCGAGGTTTGAGTCGCCTTTTAACTACCGTGGTTCTGCTAACTCCTTTTGGAGAGGCATCATTTGCGTAGACGATTATCGTTAAGCCATGGAAATCCAGCCGCTCCCGCTTGGGCGTATTGGGCAAAGGTTTTCAATTAGATTGCGTGACCCAGAGGGTGGCTATCGAGATGTGGTAGGTCACTTGAAAACCGCAACCAGTTTGATTAATCGCAAAGGTCAGGAAATATCATTTGACCCTGAGCAGATTTTCGTTTGGCGAGAGATAGTCGATCGTCCGACTTTGGCCGGCAAAGGTGCTCCCCTGACTCTTCGGGTACTTGAACTAGATCTAATCTGTAATTCAACTTGGCCCGCTACTCAGAACTATGAAAATTCTGGTTGGCTTATGCGCGCCGCAAATGGTGTGACCAATCGGGCAAATTCGGTTTTACCACTAGCTGCAAATCTCGAAGGCGGACCGCTGACGGACTTTGCTGAAAAACTTGAAGTAGCCCGAGAGTTTTATCGCAAGGCAAACTTGCCAACGATATTTCAAGTTGCCCTCCCCACCTGGCAAGTTTTATCCGAAAAATTACGCTCTATTGGCGCAACTGAATCTCTTCGCGGTAACACAATGGTGGCCGACTTAACTTCGGATAAACAGATTGTTCCGGCTGGGATTGAAATTGTGGAGTCAGATCAATTCAGTAAAGAGTGGTTAGAAGTACATCCAACGCCAGGAATCGAAAATATCTTGTCTGGGTGTAGAGCAACATACTTAACAGTTGTTAAAGACGGTCAAACTATTGCAGCCTGCCGTATCGCCTTGGCAAATGGTTGGTCTTCGATAACTCGAGTCTATGTACAGCAAGATTTTCGAGGCCTTGGGATCGGAAAAACTATTATGGCTGCTGCGCTGGAAGCTAGTTTCGCGCAAGGGGCCACTAAAGCGGTTCTGCAGGTTGAAGCTAGTAATGCCATTGCTATTGGAGTTTATGAATCTTTAGGATTTAATTTTCATCATGAGTACTCATATTTGGAGTTGAAATAGTAATGCTTAAAATTTATGACACGCAAAGTCGTGCCTCCAAAGAAGTAGTTAACCTTCGCGATGAAGTAACGGTTTATTGTTGCGGTCCCACGGTCTACCGAGATGCGCATGTTGGCAATCTACGTACCTTCCTGTTATCTGATTTGATTCGTAGAACGCTGGAAATACAAGGCAAAACTGTCAATTTGGTACAGAACATAACCGATGTTGGGCACATGGCTGAAGATGTAAATCCACAGGACAAAATGCTGGCTCAGGCAAAATTAGAAGCAAGCGATCCATTTGAAATCGCTCGTAAATATGAAGCAAATTTCCATAAAGATCTTGCTCTCTTAAATATCAAACCCGCTCGTAACTATCCTCGAGCCAGCGAATCTATTGAATTAATGCATAAATTAATTACTAAGTTAATCGAACTTAATCATGCTTATGTCGGCTCTGATGCTTCTGTTTACTTTGCCGCTGAAAGTTTCGAGAGTTATGGCGCAATCAGCGGCAATCGTCTAAAAGATTTAAAACCTGGTCATCGCTATGAATACACAGATGAAGGCGGAAAACGCTTCCATGCTGACTGGGCACTTTGGAAAGCAGCCGGTGAACGCACTGAGATGATTTGGGATTCTCCTTGGGGCCCTGGGTTCCCAGGCTGGCATATTGAATGTTCGGCAATGTCCCTTGATTTACTTGGTGATGAAATTGATATCCATGTAGGTGGAATCGATTTACGGTTTCCGCATCATGAAAATGAACGTGCGCAAACTAATTCAGTTACCGAATTAGAGTCAGTAAAACTTTGGGTGCATGGGGAACATTTACTCTTTGAAGGTCGCAAGATGGCCAAGAGCAGCGGCAATGTGGTGTTATTGAAAGATTTGAGCGAGAGAGGGTTTGACCCGCTCTCGCTCAGATTCTGTTTACTAGAAAATCGGTACCGCTCTCAAATGGATTTAACTTGGGACTCGATAGCAGCTGCGAATGCCACATTAAAACGTTGGCGACGAAATGGCTTCGGGAAAGCAATCAATTACTCGCCTGATCTGCCCATTATTGAAGCTTTAAACAATGATCTAGATACTCCAAGAGTTATGCAGCGTTTACGTAGCATTGAAAAAGATTCAAACATAACTGATGCTGAAAAAGCAGAGATATTTACATTTGCCGATCAGGTTTTAGCTCTTGATCTTGGTCGAGATCTCGTCGCGCCTGAACTTCCGGCTGAGTTGGCAATATTGCTGGCTGAACGTGAAACTGCGCGGAGTTCGAAGAATTGGAGCGAGAGCGATCGCTTGCGCATTGAATTAGAAAGCGCTGGCCTAATAATTAATGACACTGCCAATGGGCAGGAATGGGAATTGCGTTAAATCGGCAAGAGAATTGCTAAAACCAAAGCAAAAGTACCTAGCAATATCAGTAATGATCCCGCTAAATCACCTTGAATCAAAAGCTCGCCACCGACTCCTAGGGTCGCACCTTGAACAACTACAACTAACCAAGCACCCGCTGCTAGAACTTTGTACTTTCTTAATCGCCAAGTGCGACCTATTGCCCAGATTCCAACCACGGTGGCGGCAAGCCCGAGTATCAAACCAAGCGGAAATAATAATAAATGCAGCAAGGTGGCGCTTGCTCCGAGCAGTGCGCCAAATACAACGGCATAGATTAATTTCATTCGTTACAAAATTATTCCAGCAAATAAATCAGTCTCGCGTCCATCGGCATTAAAAGGTTCGTGAGCATCACCTTTTACAAGCGAGTAGTACTCATCTCCCCAGACCTGAAGTCCAAGCTGATTTGAGAGTGCGAAGAATGGGCCATCTAGTTCTATTTGCGTCGCATGTGCTGCCATGGCAGCCATCTTTGCATCAACATATTCGTTGCCATCGATAACTGCGGTAACGAGTTCGTCGGCTTTGGCAAATGGTAAATCGTCAACACTTTCAGCGCCAAAGAATGATGAGCCAACCTCTTTCATTGCCGCAATTCCATTAGCCAGTACTGACTTAGGCATTGCGTTCCAATAAATCTTTGAAATATTCCACTCGGTTGCTAGCTCTGCCGCCCGCATTGCTACTCGGTGAGCTTGAATGTGATCGGGGTGGCCATATCCACCAATTTCATCGTAAGTGATCAAGATATGTGGTTTTACCTCGTGAATTACTTTGACCAGTAATTCTGCCGCTAGGTCAAGATCAGCTTGCCAAAAACAATCGGCGCGATTATTTGGATCAGTACCCATCATGCCGCTATCACGAAATTTGATTTTTCCATCGCCTAAGAAACGGTGATCAGTAATACCTAGTGCTTTCATAGCGTCAGCTAATTCAAGAACGCGATGATCGCCTAATTGATCAGTTTCATTAGCTGCATAATGTGCTAGTTCCGGAACTAGAACTTCACCTTCTTCGCCCCGAGTACAAGTCACTAAAGTTACTTGAGCACCGAGCGCTGCATACATGGCCATAGTTGCGCCATTATTAATGGTTTCGTCATCAGGGTGTGCGTGAACTAGAAGTGCGCGATAGCCCTGATAAGACTTATTCATTAATAAACCGGGCGACATTAATAAACCGGCAATGAAGTATCGATTTGCTTAGCCCATGCGATTACGCCACCGCTCACATGTGTGGCATCAGCAAAACCAGCGCCTTTCAAGATTGCTAAGCACTCAGCTGATCGCACACCAGATTTACAGTGCAGAATGATTGGCTTGTCCTGTGGCAGATGCGTTAGCGCTGTTCCATCGAGGAAACCTTGCTTTGGAATCAGGGTAGACCCGGGAATTCGCACAATCTCAAATTCACTAGGTTCGCGCACGTCGATTAGGAAAAAGTTTTCATTCTTATCTATTTTGCCCTTTAGCTCAGAAACTGTGATTGTCGCATCTTTAACGGCAACTTCTGCAGCATCAGATAGAACACCACAAAAAGCTTCATAATCTGGCAAGAGTGCAGTCTGAGTTGGCCGGTCTGAACAGATTGGGCAGTTTGGATCTTTCCGTACTTTGATTTTGCGATAACTCATTTCGAGTCCGTCATAAATCATCAATGAGCCAATTAGTGGTTCGCCAATTCCGGTAATAACTTTAATTGCCTCGGTTGTCTGAATTGAACCGATTGATGCACAAAGTACGCCAAGTACACCGCCTTCGGCACAGCTTGGAACCATGCCTGGCGGTGGTGGTTCTGGATACAAGCAGCGGTAGCAAGGACCATACTCAGCCCAGAAAACACTGGCTTGTCCATCAAAACGATAAATTGAACCCCATACGTATGGTTTCTTTAAAAGCACGCAAGCATCATTTACTAAATAGCGAGTTGCGAAATTATCGGTGCCATCAACAATGATGTCGTACTGCGCAAATATCTCCATGACATTTGAAGTATCTAGTCGAGTCTCATGCAAAATTACATTTACGTAAGGGTTGATCTCAGCAATTTTTTCTTGGGCGCTCTTTGCTTTGCTCTTACCGATATCTGATTGACCATGAATAATTTGGCGCTGTAAATTTGATTCATCCACGGTATCGAACTCAGCAATTCCAATGGTGCCAACACCGGCAGCAGCCAAGTACATCAACGCAGGTGAACCTAAACCGCCTGCGCCTACACAGAGAACTTTGGCATTCATCAATCGCGCTTGGCCCGCCATGGCTAGATCTGGAATGATTAAATGGCGGCTATAGCGACGGACTTCATCGACAGTTAGCGCGCGACCTGGTTCAACTAATGCTGGAATCTTCATCTCTATCGCCCTTTTAGTGCTCAATTGGTAACTTGGTTACAGGGTTATTCTGCCGTAGAACGACACTTGGTTGCTAATTGCAATACGTTTGCGAAAATTATGTAGGTGTAATTTCCCAGATTTGCCTCTAGCATTGGCTAAATGAGCACAACAGATGCACGTGATAACAAGTCGCGTTTACCTCGTGATGAGCGACGAGCACTTTTGCTCGCCGCGGCCCTTGAAGTATTTACTGCTGCGGGCTACCACAGCGCAGCGATGGATGAGATTGCTGATCGAGCGGGCGTCAGTAAGCCAGTTCTCTATCAGCATTTTCCATCAAAGTTAGAACTTTATTTAGCGGTTTTAGACTTACATATTGATTCACTGGTTTTTCAAATCCAGCGTGCGATTGCTTCGAATACTGAGAATGCTGGTCGAGTTCGCGCAACTGTTGATGCGTACTTTGATTTTATTGAAAGTGAAGGCGAAGCTTTCCGTTTGCTATTTGAAAGTGATATGAATGTTGAACCTGCTGTTCACGAACGGCTAAATCGCATGACTTATGACTGTGCGGCAGCGATCAGTGCCGTAATCTCAATCGAGACAGGATTGCCACAAGAGGCATCAATGTTGCTTGGCGTTTCACTTATTGGATCAATTCAAGTCGGTGCGAGACACTGGCTTGATCGTGATAGCAAGTTATCTCGTGAACAAGCGGCTCGATTAATTGAGAGCTTAATGTGGCGTGGGGTTTCTGGATTCCCGTTAGGCAACAACTGAAGTAATCCCATAGGATTGCCCCATGGCTACAAAGAAAACTGAAACTGTCCAAAAATCAGAAGTCCGCATTGCGGTCGCAAATGTAAGCAGTGACCTCGCTTTTGAAAGCCCTGCTACCCCAGCCGAGATTTCAGCTGCGGTAAGTGCAGCCATCAGCGCCGGAACTCCCTTGGTATTAAATGATGTCCGCGGCCGTACCATCATGGTGCCAGCCGATCGAATTGGTTTTGTAGAAATTGGCGAACAAACCGAGCGACGCGTCGGTTTCGGCTCCCTCTAACGTGACCATAACTTTCGCTGATCTACCGTTACGTAAATCCACAATTGACGCGCTTAATGCGCATGGTTTTACTTCACCATTTCCAATTCAAGAAGCTGTTCTGCCAATCGCGCTCTCTGACGGCGATGTTATAGGCCAAGCTAAAACTGGTACTGGCAAGACTTTAGGTTTCGGTATTCCAATTATTGAGCGCATCATCGCTCCCCTTGATTCTGAATGGGATGCGCTTGAATTCAAAGGTCAACCACAAGCACTCGTGGTTGTACCGACACGCGAACTTTGCGTTCAAGTGACGAAAGATATTGCTGAGCTAGTTGGCAATCGTGGAATTCGGGTAATTGCTGTTTACGGTGGCCGCGCATTTGAGCCACAGATCGAAGCGCTAGAACAGGGTGTCGAAATTGTGGTTGGTACTCCTGGTCGACTTTTAGATCTTTATCGTCAAGGTCAGCTAAAACTAAAGAACGTTTCTCGCTTGGTGCTCGATGAAGCTGATGAAATGCTTGATTTGGGATTCTTGCCAGATGTTGAAAAAATCTTTACGAGTACCCCGAATCGCCAACAAACTATGTTGTTCTCGGCAACTATGCCCGGCGACATTATTGCTCTCGCTCGTCGTTTTATGAATCAACCAGTTCATATTCGTACGCAAGATAATGAAGATGAAGGCGCAGTCGTTTCCAAGATCGAACAACACGTTGTGCGCGCACATGCTCTAGATAAAATTGAAATGCTCGCTCGAATCTTGCAGTCCGAAGGTCGTGGCCCAACAATCGTCTTCTGTCGCACAAAGAGAACTTGTCAGAAAACAGCTGATGATTTACAAGAGCGCGGATTTAGATCAGACACTATTCACGGTGATCTTGGTCAGGGCGCACGCGAAAAAGCACTGAATGACTTCAAAGCTGGTAAATCTGATGTATTAGTCGCAACCGATGTGGCAGCTCGCGGAATTGATATTGATGGAATCACCCACGTAGTTAATTACCAGTGCCCCGAAGATGAGAAAACATATGTGCACCGCATTGGACGTACAGCACGCGCTGGCGCACATGGCATCTCGGTCACTTTCGTCGACTGGGATGAACTAGCTCGTTGGAAAATGATTGACACGGCTTTAAATCTAAATCTTGGCGAACCTGAGGAAACTTATTCTTCTTCTGATTCACTATTTACTAAATTTAAGATTCCAGCTGGCTCTACTGGTCGCATGAATGTGGCCAAGAAAGCGGCTCCAGTTAAGAGTGCCTCGGCTGCTGAAAAGCCAAAGACCAAGAGCGCCCCTGCTGCCGAAAAACCAAAAACTGAGCGAGTAAAGCGTGATCGAGTGCGAACTAAGCGAATCTCTGACTAAAAAATCTTTAATTCTTCAAGTATCGAATAAGTAGCATCACGATATTGCTGCGCAACGCTACAACTCTTGTTGTCGGTTAATACGCTTATTGTTTTGGCCTCAGAGGCAAGCACTTCAGGTGAGATCGAAATTTCACCATCAATCAAATTCAACTCAGCAGCGATTAACTTAGCTAACTCAGAACCACTTGCCGCAAAATAAGGCAGAGCTTTACATGGAGCAGATGTAATTTTCATTACGGCCAAAGCACCCCTAAGCGAATGAATGCTCTCACGAACAGGCGAGATAACTAATCGAGCAGCTTTTAAAAATTGTTCTAGCTCAGGTGTAAATAGTGGCGGTGTATCAACCAGAACTAAATCATATTTTTCTGGGATCTCTGATAACAAAGTTGCTAATGAATCAGTTGCGGTATGTGGTCGCAGATCGAAGCGTTCGCTGCAGTTAATTACATTCTCGCGAGTGCGTTCGTGTCCAAGTTTAAAAGTTAGTGCACCAGTTGAATCTAAATCAATTAACAAAGCTTTCTTACCAAATTCAGCGCTTGCTACAGCCACTGCGTGAGCCAGGCTTGTTTTACCAACGCCACCAGCAAAACTTGCGAATACAACTATCGGAGTACTCATGCTGCGCTAACTCCCCAACGGATTTTGGCTTCAATCAATACCGGAGGCAATAAACCATCAAAGGGCAGCACGAGCAAACTATTGCGAAGAGCAGTCATGGCAATGTCGGTTACCACCCCTTGTCCGGGCAGAGTTGGCCATCCATAAAGCGAGCGAGCCCAATTAGGTAAAGCAGCACCAGCTAAAGCAGCAACTGAGGCCCAAGCAGGAGCGGCAGGTGTCGCAAAGCGCACCGCAGTTGGTAGCGGTGGGATCGTTAAAAATAGAGCAGCACGTTTGGCATCATCACTAGCAATTAATTCTGGTTCGATATCTAGGAAATATTTTTTCATTTCAGCCACATTTTTAGGAACTATTGATTCATCAATTCCGACTGCTTGAGCGAATAAGACCATTTCGGCCAAATATTGATCACGTTCTGCTTCAGATAATTTAAGTCCAGATCTAACCGCTACATCTAGAAAGGAATCAACCATTGCCATATGAACCCAAAGCAATAGTTTCGGGTCATCTAGGCCAAGATGTGCGTGTATTTTTCGCACTCGCGCTGTCAACGCATTTGCCTCTGCTGGAGTTCCAAAAGTTACCACCGTTACATAATCACCAGTGCGCTGCAAGCGACCCCAAGCATCTTCGCGAAAATTAGAATGCTCAGCAACGCCAGCCATAGCTTGCGGATGAAGTGCTTGTTGAAACAGTGCGCGAATGCCACCAATTAACATGGCTGGATCAGAATGAATCTTCCAGGTAATTGAAGACGGTGAAAACAAACCTAATTCGACGTTACTCATTGCGCTATGAAAGCTCTAATCGCATCAACCAACATCTGAACTGAAATCGCAGCTAACAAGAGACCGGCGATGCGAGCGACCAGATTTACGCCAGATTCTTTGATGACTTTCAAAATCGTGGTTGAAGATATAAGTACAAGTGCGATAACGATGTGAACTGCAAGCACTGCTGCTATCAAACCAATCGCTTGACCAGTATTTTGAACTTGCTTCACGAAAATCATGGTTGCCACGATTGCACCTGGGCCAGCCAATAGTGGGGTGCCAAGTGGCACAAGGGCTACATTCTTATCGCGCGACTCAGTTGAACCTGAATCTTTTCCAGTTAACAATTCAAGTGAGACCAGTAAAAGCAAAAGTCCGCCGGCAGCCTGAAGCGAGGCGATCGAAATATGTAGGTAATCAAGTATTAGTTGGCCAAAGATCGCAAATATTGAAATTACTAGAAGTGAAACGCCAGCTGCTTGTACAGCTAATTTGCGTCGCTCTTTGGGTGTTCGATCGGCAACTAAACCTAGAAAGATTGGCGCAGCTCCTGGTGGATCGAAGATCACAAAAAGGGTGACAAAACTTTGGATCGCAAATGTAACTGCACTTACTTGTACAACGTTCATGCTGTTACCACCCTTCGAGCATCAGCCATTGCCTCTAAACGTTCCCATTCTGCTGGATCAGTAACGTTTTCGCCTAACGAATTTAATTTGCCAGTACCGTGGTAATCGCTCGAACCAGTCATTACTAGATCTAAATCACTAGCAATACTCAGCAAACTTAAGCGTTCTTCATTGCTCTGGTCGCGATGGTTTACCTCAATCCCATTTAAGCCCGCTGCTTTCAGATCGATAAAATCTGAACTCTGCAGTATTTGCCCACGCATTGAGGCAAACGGATGGGCAATTACCGCTACTCCCCCGGCGGCTCGAATCAATTTAATTGCTTCAACCGGGGTTGGCGCAAAGTGCGCTACATAATATTTAGATTCATTGTTGAGCAACTCTTGAAAAGCTTCATCGCGGGTTTGAATTATTTTCTTGGCAACCAAAGCATCTGCCAAGTGGGGTCGACCCATTGTGGCACCTGCTGGCATTGCGGCTTCGACATCTGTGATTGAAATGTCGATGCCATCGGCTCGCATTAATTCAATCATTTTACGCATCCGTGGCAATCGTTCATCGCGAGTATTTTCTAGCGCTTCTAGTAAAGCTGAATTAGCGCCATCGAAAAGTAGACCTAACATGTGAACGCTAATACCCTCATGCGTTAAACAAGAAATTTCAGCGCCTAGTACTAACTTGAGATTGCCTCGTAGAGTTTGGGTTGCACTAGTCCAACCTGCGATTGCGTCATGATCGGTAATTGCCAAAGTTTCTAACCCCTGTGCCAGTGCCTTATTTACTAGTTGGGCAGGGGTATCAGTGCCATCACTGACTGTGGTGTGAGTATGTAAATCAATCATTTGATTCGCGCCCTCTAATTACAACTAAAGCACAACCAATTAAAATTAACAGGATTCCTGGAATAATTCCGACTGGCGGTTTCTGTCCCATCCACCAAACTGCTAGTAGTGAGCTAACTGGGACTTCAAAAAATACAATTAACGAAACTATTGCTGGCGAGACTCGCTTCAAAGCTGAGTTAAACATAGTGTGTCCCAAAATCTGAGCACCAGCGATTAAGCCAATTAGAATCCACCATTCGCGCGCCGAGTAATTAAAGATTTGGTTTCCACTTAGCAGGGCAATTGGTAGCGCTGTAATTGCGCAAACGAAATAGCAAACTGTTGTGTAGGTGGTGGTTTCAAGAGTTCGTTGAGCACGCGAACCAGCCATCATGTAGCCAGCAGCAAGCGCTGCCGAAATTAGTGCAGCTAGATCTCCCATGAATGCGCGAAAAGAAATTTGTAAATCGACACCAGAAATAAGTAATACGCCTAAAAATGCGACGCCCATACCAAGCCAAGCCTTTGATGGAACATGCTGGCCAGTGAGTTTTACGAAGATGGCCGCAAATATTGGTTGTAATGCGACCAATGCCGTACCTGAAGCAACACTGGTATATCGCATTGCTAGAAAAAAACCACCGAAATGTAAGGCAAGAATAAAACCAGCAAAAGCTGCCCACTTGATTCCATTGCGATCACGATGATGTTTGATCGCAAACGGAGCGGTAAGAATAGAGCCACCTAAATTTCGCCAGAAAATCAGCACCCAAATCGGCATCGCACTCATCGCAATTAATGGCCCTGAAGTGCCGATACCAAAAATGCCAATGCCCATACGAATCTGATCTCCGCGGGCAGGCATTGTTGTGACGCTATCTCGGCTCATTGGCTAAAGGTAGCGCGCATGGCCCGCTATAAAGCAGTTACCCTTAGCCCATGAGCGGGAACACATTGAATCGAATCTTCCTCGCCCGATTAGCCGGAACTGCAGTATTTGACCCTAACGGAGATCCAGTCGGCAAGGTGCGAGATGCTGTGGCGACCCTTCGCACAAATAATGCGCAGCCTCGAATTCTTGGTTTAGTTGTCGAAGTTCCACTTCGCCGCCGAGTCTTTGTACCAATTACTCGCGTCACTTCGATCGAGAGTGGCACCGTAATTATTACTGGTCTAGTAAATATGCGTCGTTTCGAAGTGCGCACCGGTGAAGTTTTAGTTTTAGGTGAAATGCTCGATCGTTCAATTACTTTGGTTGAATCCGACGAAAATGTAATCGTTGAAGATATGGCAATGGAACAAAATCGCAATGGTGATTGGTTGATTAATAAAGTTCACATCATGCGCAAATCTCGCGGATTGCGCCGCAAAGGCCCTACTTCAACTGTGGCATGGGAAGAAGTAACTGGTTTTGCGAGCGTCGAACCTAATCAAGGTGTAACTAATTTGCTTTACACATTGAGCACACTGCGCCCTGCCGACTTAGCAACAGTGCTACAGGATTTAGCACCAAAACGACGAGTCGAAGTAGCTCGCGGATTAGATGACGAACGACTTGCCGACGTACTTGAAGAAATGGACGAAGTGCACCGAGTTGCATTGTTAACCGAGCTTGAAGGTGAACGTGCTGCTGATGTGCTCGGCGAGATGGATCCTGACGATGCCGCCGACTTGTTGCGCGAAATGGGCCAAGAACGTGCCGACGCGCTAATCGAATTAATGGAACCTGAAGATGCTGAAGATGTTCTGCGGCTTATGAATTACGAAGATTATTCCGCTGGTGGAATGATGACGACTGAGCCCTTGGTGATGTCAGCTGATTCCACAGTTGCTGAAGCGCTGGCAGCAGTTCGTAAGAGCGAAATTTCCCCAGCACTTGCTTCGCAAATTTTTGTTTGCCGTCAACCACTAGAAACGCCTACTGGTCGCTTCATGGGAATCGTTCATTATCAACGTTTATTACGCGAACCACCGGCAACTCTGCTGGGCTCGATCGTAGATACCAATACGCAGGGGCTTAATCCAGATGCGAGCCTGAACGAAGTTTCTTCATACTTGGCCAGTTATAACTTGCTTTCATTGCCAGTTATCGATGCCAATGACCGTCTGCTCGGTGCAGTCACGGTTGATGACGTGCTCGACCACTTATTGCCAGAGAACTGGCGACATGATCATCGTGATCTATCTCGTAGTTCGATCAAAGTAAATACTGAATTGGAGGGTTAACCATGGCACGTAACAATGGTTTAGATACCCCGCGCAGCAAGGGACGTTCGCTGCGCCCAAATTATGATCCAGAAACTTTTGGTCGGTTATCTGAAAGTTTTGCCCGCTTCCTAGGAACTGCGCGCTTCTTGGTTTACATGACTGTTTTCGTGGCAACTTGGGTTATTTGGAATACCGTCGCACCATCAAATCTTCGTTGGGATGATTACCCATTTATCTTCTTGACTTTAATTCTCTCTCTCCAAGCATCTTATGCGGCACCTCTAATTTTGTTAGCCCAGAATCGTCAAGCAGATCGTGATCGAATTCAAAGCAATGAAGATCGTGCACAGAATGAGCGCAATATTGCCGATACTGAATACTTAACCCGCGAACTAGCTAGTTTGCGCAGCGCACTGGGCGATGTTGCCACCCGTGACTTTATGCGTAGTGAACTCTCTGATTTAGTTGCAGAACTTGAAAAGAAATTAAGTACTCAGCCCAAGCCGAACGCCAACTAAGGATTTCGGGCGCACGATTATTCGCGCAATAATTTCATCAAATACTTTCGCAGCAGAGCTTTCGGGGTTCGATACAACAACTGGAATTCCAGTATCGCCACCTTCACGCAATGCAGGACTAAATGGAATCTGACCCAAAATCGGTACATCTTTGCCAACCAATAGAGATAATCGCTTAGCTGTTTCAGCTCCGCCACCTTCGCCAAAGAGTGAAATAGTTTCGGAGCAAGTTGGGCAAGGAAATGCTGACATGTTTTCAATAACGCCAATTACTTGCTGCTTCATTTGGTGAGCTATTCGGCCCGCGCGTTCGGCTACTTCGGCAGCTGCTATTTGCGGAGTTGTCACAACCAAGATCTCAGATGAAGGAATTAACTGACCAAGTGAGATCGCTAAGTCGCCGGTTCCGGGTGGTAAATCCAAAAGCAGTAGATCAAGATCGCCCCAATAAGCATCAGATAGGAGTTGTTCGAGAACTTTATGAAGTAATGGGCCTCGATAAGCAACCGCATCGGAGCGCTCTGGTTTGAACATCTCCATTGAAACCGTCTTTACGCCATATGACTCAAGCGGAATAAACATCTGATCGATAGCAGTTGGGCGTTGTCCGATCAAACCCATTAACCGAGGAATTGAGTGACCGTAGACATCGGCATCCAGGATTCCAACATTTAGCCCTTGCTTAGCAGCTGCGATCGCTAAATTGGCAGTAACTGATGACTTACCTACCCCGCCCTTGCCGGAGGCAACACCGAGTACTCGGGTTAGTGAATCAGGTTGTGCAAATGGAATAAATTTTTCGCGGCCATTGCGCAATAATGATTTCACATTATCTCGTTGCTTATCTGACATGACGCCGAACGTTAAATCTATTTCCAAGATACCCGCTATCGAGCTAACTGCTGAAGTTACATCATTGCGCAGTCGATCTTTCATAGGACAACCTGAAATTGTTAGCAAGACATGAAGTTCGAGACGGCCATCTTTAAAATCAACTCGATCGACCATGCCTAGCTCGGTGATTGAGCGATGTAACTCTGGATCCTGAACTTTTGCTAAAGCTTCGGTAACTTGATCTATAACGCTCATATTAGGTCCGGATCTATTTTGCTCTCGTAGGTTGGCTTACTCTTTTGTGGAACATCATCTTGGGCAAGTACATCGTTGATCTGCTTCTTTATAAATGTCTTTGGATTTAAATCACTCGGCTGTAAATCTTCGAAACCGGGTCCTAAATTTTCACGTAATTCCGCAGTTGCTGAATTTGAAATATTGCGCAACTTCTTTACTAACTTTGCTGCATCGCTAGCCAATCGTGGCAAACGTTCTGGCCCAACTAAAATCATGCCCAATACGGCTAAGCCAAGTAGTTCGCCAGCGCCGAGATCAAAGAACATATCGCTAGCCTATCGGTTGCATTATTTGCCCGCGATCAGAATCAACTTCACATTACCAGTCGTCTTTCCGCGTAAGTAAGTGATAGTCACCTCATCGCCGACGTTATGAGTGCGTATTTCAACAATTAATTCCTCGGGGGTATTTATCTTCATGCCATCTATGGCAGTTATTAGATCTCCCGGTCGCAGACCAGCTTTTGCAGCTGGCCCACCAGGCAAAATTGCCGTTGCCTTTTTCGCAATTAACGCTCCGCCGCTGTTGTAGTTCATATCTACAGCAACGCCAATAACTGGATAGGTAGCTTTTCCGTTTTTGATAAGTTGATCAGCAGTTTTACGAGCCTGATTAATCGGAATCGCAAAACCAAGACCAATTGAGCCTGCTTGCGAACTGCCGGCGTTTCCAAGTGAAGCAATAGCCGAATTAACGCCGATGACCGCACCTGTGGCGTCGACTAATGGTCCGCCTGAATTACCAGGATTAATTGCAGCATCTGTCTGTAACGCACTGATAAATGAGGTTGAACTATTGTTATCGCCTGCAGTAACTGGGCGATTTTTTGCGCTAATGATTCCTTGAGTTACTGTGCCAGATAAACCAAGAGGCGAGCCGATCGCAATTACAGGGTCGCCCACTTGAACTTTATCGCTATCTCCAAACTGCAGCGCATTTAATCCAGTTGCTGATATTTTTAAAACAGCTAAATCATAAGATTCATCGCGACCAAGAATTTTGGCTGCGAATTCACGGCCATCATTTAGCATTACTTTGATGGTCAAAGCACCAGCCACTACGTGATTATTTGTTAACAAATATCCATTTGGATCAATTACAAAACCAGAACCAGTGGAACCACCATCAGATGACATGGTCTCGATGGATACCACAGAAGGCAAAACACGAGCAGAGAGACCGGCAACTGAATCAGGTGAACGTTCGATGGTAGAAGTAGATGAAACTAAATTAACACCGCTAGAGATTAAGCCTTTAGTTGCGTCTCCACCAAGTATTCCGCCAAGTAAGCCAGCAACTAATGCAAGAACAACGATTGAAGCTGTTGGCAAAGAGCGTCTCTTGCTGGCATTTGCTTCAAGATCTTCTAGGAAGATTAATTGATTTGGTTTACGGCGAAAGATGCGTGCTGGTCTGGACATGAGGCTATCCTGCTATAACTTTGTAGCGATCAACAAACCATCTCCGACTGGCAATAGTGAACTCTGCCAATGATCACGGTTGGTTTTGATTCTTTTCCCAGCCTCGCGAAGGGCAATTGTCTTTGGATCGCGCTGTGCTGGATCTGGCACTTTGCCGTCTCCGAAGAACGAGTCAATTACTAAGACTCCCCCACTTCGCAATATTCGATGAGCTTCATCAATTGTGTAAGTTAAATCAATCGGGTCATGGCGCAATATCACCAAGTCATATGCGCGGTCAGTTAATTTACTTAGAACATCCATTACCGGATTTGTAATCAGACGAAATCTGGCTGCTTCGATCTCGGCTTCATAAAAGGCCATCTTGGCAATTCGGGCGTGCTCTATTTCATCATCGATTGAAGTTAAAGTGCCGCTGTCGATCATTCCGCGCAGTAAATATAAGCTGCCCACACCAGAACCAGTACCTACTTCGACTACTGACTGCGCTGAAAGCAAATGGGCCAATTGCTGCAGAAAGACGCCAGTGCCGATACTGATGTCATTGGCACCAACTTCTACTCCACGTGCTCGAGCATGCTCTAGTACAACATCTTCGGGATTAAAGTTTTCTGCGTAGGAAAAAAGACTTGGAATCATAATGACGAAATCCAGGTAGTTAGTAATCGAACTCCGAAACCAGTACCGCCTTTGGGGTTTTCACCAGCATCAACTTCACTGCGGCCCGTGCCGGCAATATCAAAGTGAACCCATTTGCGATCGCCCACAAACTTTTCTAGGAATAACGCGGCAGTTACGGACCCTGCGTTGTAGTCACCTTTATCGGCAGTGTTATTAATATCTGCGATATCACTTTCGAGTGCATCAATATAATCGTTGACAAGCGGCATCCGCCAAACACGATCGCCAGATTCATTTCCTAGCTCATGTAATTTAGCCGCCAATTTGTCATCACGTGAATACATGGCTGCATATTGTCGGCCAAGACCTAAAGTTGCTGAGCCAGTTAGCGTTGCTACATCGATTAAGTAATCTGGTTTTAACTTTAAATTCGCATAAGCAAGTCCATCTGCAAGAACTAGGCGACCTTCAGCATCAGTATTTAAAACTTCTGTAGTTGTGCCCCCGAAATGTGTTATGACATCGCTAGGCCGTTGGGCGGTACCAGATACCGCATTTTCAGCACACATCAATAGCGCTGTAACGCGAACACGTGGCGCTAGCTCTGGAAGCGCGCCTACAACACTGAGTACTGCGGCAGCACCAGCCATATCGGTTTTCATAGCCATCATCGTGTCGTAAGGGCGCTTCATGGAATATCCGCCGGTATCGAAAGTTATTCCTTTGCCAACTAAAACTACATGTGGCCAAGTGCTAGAACCTTTTGGTGCATATGTAATTTCGATAAAGCGAGGCGGTGACTTGCGGGAAGAATTTCCAACGGCAACTAAGCCACCAAATGGCGCTAAGTCTTTTCCGGCTAATACTTTTATGGAAATGTTTCGTTCTTTAGCCACTGTTTTGGCATTTGCAGCCATCCAGGCAGGCGTTTTTATATTTGCTGGTGTGTGCACTAGATCGCGAGCGCGCCATACGGCAGCTGCGATAGCAAAGGCACGCTTTAACGCCAATGCTGAGACTGAAAGAGAAATAGTTGGCTTCAGCGGCTTTGGTCCACTTTTTAAATTCCAAATATAGGCACCCATGGTTGCCGAGATGACATGTGCCGTTGCGGCTGCATCATTTGTTGCGCAGAAAGTTGAAATACTTTGGGCTTTACCTTTTACCTTTCGGCCGACTGTGGCACCGGCAGCACGCAAAGCGGCAAGAGATTGATCCCCTAAACCAACTAGCAATAGCCGCTCTGTTTTAGTATCTGGTGCGCTAATGGGAAGTTCGAAAGATTCGCCCGCTTTTCCGGTTGGTGTAAAGAATTTAAGTTCATCAAGGAGATTGATTTCAAATGTGTCGGCGATGCTCTTTAGCAAAAGTGTTGAACCAACTAACTTGAATTCCTTTTCAGCCTTTGGGTCTGAGTTTTCGACCACGACAAAACCAAGTGCAATAATTTCGCTCGCAAGGGCGGAGTTAAGTTCTGCCGAGATCGCTTTTAGCTCTGGAAAATGTGCTGGTAGAGACATAAGCGTGAGGCTATCTGATTACTACTTCTTAATCAGCCCAACCGCTGCGTGTAACGCGGCACTTAAATTTGTGGCTTCTTCGGCATTCATTTCAACGACTAAACGTCCGCCGCCTTCGAGCGGAATTCGCATGACTAGGGAGCGGGCTTCCTTCGTAACTTCCATTGGGCCATCACCAGTACGAGGTTTCATGGCAGCCATTGGAACTCCTTTAAAGTCTTACGCGGGTGTGAGGGAGAAGTATCTCGCATTTAGGGGGTGAAACAGAAATCAAGATGGGCAATTAAAGGCCGAGCAACGCGCTCAATCTGGACTTTCCGCTCGAAATCAGCGATAGAACTGCCCGTTCAGGCACCCCGATTAAGTTGGCAATTTCCGGGGCAGCTAGCCCGCGCAATAGGTGCATCGTCAGAATAATGCGCTCTTCTTCGGGTAAATCCTCGAGCACTTCGGCCAAGGTTTTGGCTGGTTTTGGGGCGCTCATAGGAGTACAGGCTACTAGCGATTGGTTAGAGATCTCCGAAAGCGTAAAAGTGAGATTCGCACGCCTAAATACGTGGGCAAATAGATCAATAGAAATACCGCCTTTGGCGCTTTGATGGTTTCTGACCAATCAAAGTTAGTTGCTGCCTGTTGATCTTTGGAAATATCGGAGAGTTCAAACTTGCCGGTGCCTTTAATTATCTTGCCGACATGATCAACTTCGCATAAATAAGGCGGCAGCCAATTTGTAACCACCATTTTATCGAGCAAACCAAATTTGAATCCTGACTTAACTAGCGGACCAGTTAACGCACTAATTGAAGTGCCCACACCACTTCTAATGTCCGAAGTAACCCAAACACGAGTCTGCAGCATCCAGTCGCCTTGGCTTTCCCAATCGGCAATTGCTGCCCAAACTTTATCGATTGGAGCGCTAATTTTGATTCGAATATTTATTTGATTAGTTGACACTTTAGTTACCAACATTTGTAAGCGCTTGAATCGCTTGATCAACACTGTCACACCAAGTTACCAATTCGCGCTGTCCGGGTTTTACAAATCCTTCGGCTTCTAGATGATCAAGTAAAGTTACTAGGGGCGCAAAAGCACCATGCGGATCAAGAATTAAAACTGGCTTATCGTGAAACTTAAGAAAACGGCCAACCCAGATTTCGAAAAACTCTTCTAAGGTACCTGGGCCACCAGGCAAAGTAATGAATGCATCAGCCAAATCTTCGATTTTAGCTTTACGTTCGCGCATTGAATCAACCACATGTAACTCATCACTATCGTGATCTGCAAATTCAATATCAACTAAGGACTGTGGGATAACACCAATTGTGTGTCCGCCAACTTCGCGTACCGCTCGACCAATCGCACCCATTGTTGAAATGTGCCCGCCGCCAGATACCAAACCCCAGCCTTGATTGCCAATCGCATTTCCAAGTTCGGTTGCAACCGCTTGATATTTAGCATCAATAGTCGGTGATGATGAACAAAAGACGGCAATACGCATGTCGGTAAGGATAGGGGCTAGGCTTGCCTTATGTCGCAACTAGCAGCCGGATACGGAATTGCCACATTAATCAATGGTGGCGAAAAAGATGGCACTGTTCTTGATACTTGGTTTCCAACGCCTGTTTTAGGTGCCCTGCCTTCAAACGCTCCAGCTGAATTAGCAGCACTTGCTAAAGCTGACAATGCGCGTGGAGTTCGCACAGAAGTTGTTGGTATCGAGATTGACTTAGCAATACCACCAGCATCAGTTAGTGATGCTTACTTGCGTTTACATTTACTTTCACATCGACTGGTTAAACCACATGGGCAATCACTCGATGGAATTTTTGGGATTTTAAATAATGTTATTTGGACTTCAGTTGGGCCATGTCCAGTTGATAATTTTGAAATCACTCGCGCCAAAATACGAGCAGCAACTGGACAGCATGTTGCAGTCTACGGGGTAGATAAATTTCCACGTATGGTTGATTATGTAGTTCCAAGTGGAGTTCGCATCGCTGATGCCGATCGAGTGAGACTAGGCGCTCACTTAGCTAGCGGTACAACAGTTATGCACGAAGGTTTTGTAAATTTCAATGCTGGCACACTCGGAACTTCCATGGTTGAAGGACGAATTTCCGCTGGAGTTGTTGTTGGAAACGGTAGTGATATTGGTGGCAGCGCTTCGATTATGGGCACTTTAAGCGGTGGCGGTAAAGAAGTAATTTCAATTGGAGAGAACTGCTTACTGGGTGCTAATTCCGGTTGTGGCATTTCCCTTGGTGATAACTGCGTAATTGAATCTGGCACATACATAACTGCGGCTGCGAAAGTATTGCTGCCAGACGGTGAAGTAGTAAAAGCGGCCACGCTTTCTGGCGCTAACAACTTGCTATTCCGTCGTAACTCACAGAGTGGTGCACTTGAAGCAGTTTTGCGCACCGGTACATGGGGCGGACTTAACTCAGTTCTTCACGCTAACTAACTCTGCACGCCTACTAACACTTCACTGCTTGGGGCAAACCAGGTTGAGGGCAGTTTGGTTCGGCTGCGAAATGTTTCGCCGCTTAATTTAACTTTCTTGCCAGCACTTGATCTTCCTTCAATGAGCTTAACTGAACCGGTTTCATTAAGAGATAAAACTTTGACCGAGGCAACATCTGGCAATCCAAAAGCAGTAACTAGCACTGATTGCGCGATGTCTCGCTTCCATTTGTAGAAATTCGGATTCAACTTCGGATCAAGAGACCAAGGATCTGGAACTGAGAAGGTGTAGCCAACATCAGTTCCCCAAGCATTTTTTGAAGTTTCAGTCACACCGCCAGTTGAAGAGCCAAAATAAGTTCTAATCGGTGCTTCGTTACGAGTAACTGTTAAGCCAGAAGTTTCAGTAACTGAAGTTCGAGATACAGCAGCTTTCCAAATTAGGCCCCACTTAGGCTCAGTTTCTTTGGCATACCCGGCGAAATTCTGATCGCTAATTGATGAATATAGATCGCAATCGCAACTCTTTGAAACTTTGCCTGCTTTACTCATGGCATAACTTCTAGATGCAATCACTTGCGCTTCAAGCGCTGCAGCCGGCCAAGAAGAAGGAACTTCGCTGATCCCCCAGAGATACTCATCATGTAATCTAACTTGATTCACAATCTCCAACCGGTTGCCAAGTTTGGCGTCTTTAATTACTTTAACTTGGATCTGGCCATATCGATACTTCGTGGTTTTCTTGGTGTGAGTCAATGACAGAACAGAATCTGATCCTGCTAAATATCGAGTGCCACTCCAGCGAATCGTTAACTGGTCAACAGGTGTTAATGCTGTGGTGATGCCAACTTGAGTCGTAGTTATCGCGACTTGCTTATCAGTAAGCGATAACTTGACTGAATCTTTTGCGGCCAATACGGAAAGAAATTGTGGTTCAGTGCCATCACCAGAAATTAACTGGAGCGACATTCCGGGCGTTTCACTTTTTAGCGAAGCTGAAGTTAATTGGTGGCCAATATTTACGCGCAGAATTTGATCATCAGTTAATGCGATTACATCGCTGCCGGGATAGTAATAATTTAAAATTGCAGTTGCAGTGTCGCCTGCCAAAGCTAAGCCACGAGCGCCAATCTGACTCATTCCAACGCCATGACCATAACCTTTACCTGAAAATGAAAATGTGGCAGGCACCTCAGCAAAAGCCGAAGGAAAACTAGCCAGAACTAAAGTTGAAAGAAGAACGGGCACAAGAGCACCAAAGTTAAGACGTTTCATGGTTAATCTCGCGGAACTAATGATTTCGGCGAAGTGATAAATCCAGCGCCCCAAGCCATCTGCATAGTCAGTAGAACCGCGGGCATCATGAGCTTCTCTAGAAGGCCTTTTCCTAGGCTTAGCCCAGCGACCAAGGTAAAACCAGCATAAATTCCGGCTGGCAGATAGAGAAATGGCGAGAGAGTTGAACCCGCAATTAGCGAAAGCGTGGTGCCAATTAGCGCAAGCGGTGGAGCTAAGTATCGATAGTTAATCGTGCCGGCATGTTTGCGAGAGACAACACGACGCCAACGGCCATATTCAAAATATTGCTTTGCCAGAGCTGCCAAATTTGGTCTTGGCCGATAGGTAACTTCTAAACGCGGATCAAAGAAAATTTTGCCGCCATGTTCGCGCAATCGAAAGTTAAGCTCCCAATCTTGGGCACGAATAAATCTTTCATCAAAGCCACCAATTTCATTAAGCGCTTCTCGCAAAAAACAACCCAAGTAAACGGTATCTACCTCGCCAGAAACACCGCCAGTGTGAAACTTTGCAGCACCGACACCAAGCGGGCTACGCATCGCACGGGCTACACTTTTTTCAAATTTAGTTTTGCCGACAGCGCCCATTAGCCCACCAACATTTACCGCGCCTGTTTTGCGAAGTAACTCAACTGCGATCGAAAGATAATTGCTAGGGATTTCCGCGTGCCCATCTACTCTAACGATAATTGGTGAATTTGAATTTGCTAGCGCGATATTTAGACCAGCTGCAGTTCTTCCAGTTGGATTTAATACGACAACTACTCGTGAATCAGATTTTGCTAACTCATTAGCAATTTCAAGAGTTTCATCTTTCGATGGACCAATTGCCAGAATAACTTCGAACTTACCTTGATAGTCCTGTGAAAGGATCGCGTTTACCGCATCTGCTAAATGATTTGCCTCGTTTAGAACTGGCAAAATGACTGAGAGATCCGGTGAGGAAGATAACTCAACTTTTCTCGGGGTAGGCGCGGTAGTCATAGCCCCTAAACCGTATCGCCCAAGTACGCTTTCACCATGTCATCGCCTCGCAAACACAGCCGCGCTATTCGGGTGATTACCTCAGTTTCAGTCGGAATTGTGGCCCTTTCGGCAATTGGTTGGCTGGGCCTTGGTCGAGTCAGCGGATCCCTGAATCGAACTGATGCTTTTGCTAATATTAAAAACCGCCCAGATAAACCAACAAGTGCGATGAATCTCTTGCTGGTTGGCTCAGATAACCGTGAAGGTTTGACTAGAGACCAGATTCGTGAACTTTGGGTCGGTGGAACTGAAGTGGCCGCAGGGCAACGTTCAGACACTATGTTGCTAGTCCACATCAGTAAAGCGCGTGATAGCGCAGTCATTGTCTCTCTCCCCCGAGATTCATTAGTGACAATTCCAGAACACATAAGTAGCTCTGATTCAACTAAGACAGTTCCTGCTCGTCAAAATAAATTAAATGCTGCCTTTAGTTTTGGAGGAGCTCCACTTTTAATTGCTACCGTAGAAAGTGAAACTGGGCTTCGAATCGATCATTACGTTGAAATTAATTTTCTAGGCTTTAAAAACATTATCGACGCACTTGGCGGAATTGATGTTTGTGTAAAGAAAGATATTAATGACTCAAAATCTAATTTAAAACTCTCGACTGGCTTGCAGACTCTCGACGGAATTCAAGCTCTTAAGTATGTACGCACTCGTTACTTTGACGGGCAAGGCGATATTGGCCGAATGAAGCGTCAGCAAGAATTTATGTCTGCCGTGATGCGCAAAGCGACGAGCACTGGCACCCTCTTGAACCCAATAAAGTTGGTTAGATTTTTAAATGCGGCGATAAAAACCGTGACTACTGATAATGAGTTTAATAAGAATGATCTCTTAACTTTAGGCAAGCAGCTCAAAAACCTATCAGCAGATCGAGTACGCACGCTCACCATCCCTCTTTCTAATGCCAATGGTCGAGCAGATGGTGTTGGTTCAGTCGTAATCTGGGATAGCGTTTTGGCACCAGATCTATTTAGCCGTTTGCTTAACGACCAACCAATCATTGATGAAGTTAAGGCGACTCCTTCGGCTAGTGCCTCGCCAACAACTACAATCGTTGATAAATTCAAGACAGAAACAGCCTCAGAAAACGCTTGTCCAAGCGCAAAATAAGGGAAAAGAATGAAAATGAAGTTATCAGTTATCGGAACTGGTTACCTGGGCGCAACTCATGCTGCTTGCATGTCGTCTTTGGGTTTTGAAGTAATCGGAGTTGATACCGATGCCGCCAAAATTGCCCTACTAAGTAAAGGCGAACTACCTTTTTACGAACCAGGCTTAGATACTTTATTAGCTGAAGAAATTAAATCGGGCCGCTTAAAATTCACCACAGATTTTTCATTGGTAGCTGATGCGGATATGCATTTCGTTTGCGTTGGAACCCCCCAAAGTAAAGATGGTCTCGCAGCCGACTTAACTTATGTGCGATCTTCGGTTGCGGCGATTACGCCATACTTAAAGCCAGGTTCTTTGGTCGTTGGAAAATCAACTGTGCCAGTGGGTACTGCTCAATCTCTACGTGAAGAATTGCTTAAATCTGCACCCCATGCCGACTTGGCCTGGAACCCAGAATTCTTGCGTGAAGGTTTTGCAGTAGAAGACACCTTGCGACCTAATCGTTTAGTAGTTGGTGTGACGAGCGATAAAGCCGAAGAAATGTTGAAGGAAGTTTACGAACCAGTGCTTGCTCTAGGCACCCCGTGGATTCGCGCCGATCTACCGACAGCTGAATTAGTAAAGGTAGCGGCCAACTCATTCTTAGCAACCAAGATTTCATTTATTAATGCGATGGCCGAAGTTTGCGAAGCAGCGGGCGGTGATGTAACTGTGCTAGCTAAAGCAATTGGTTATGACCCACGTATTGGGAATCGCTTCTTACAAGCTGGCATTGGATTTGGTGGTGGTTGCTTACCTAAAGATATTCGTGCCTTTATGGCTCGAGCCGAAGAACTTGGTGCTAAACAAGCGCTCGAATTCTTGACCGAAATTGATGCGATCAATTTACGTGCTCGTCAACGCGTTATCGATGTAGTGCGCGCAGACCTTTCTGAAGATTTAACTCAATATAAAATCGCAGTCCTAGGGGCTGCCTTTAAGCCAGATAGTGATGATGTTCGGGATTCCCCTGCTTTAGATATCGCAGCCCAGTTACACGCAGCTGGCGCTCAGGTGGTCGTACACGATCCGAAAGCAATCGAGAATGCCCGCAAGCGGTTCCCGAATTTAGGTTTTGCTGAATCCGTCGAAGAATGCGTAACTGGGGCTGATTTAATCCTGCATCTAACTGAATGGAAACAGTATCGCGAGCTTGATCCAGTTGCGATTAAAGCTTTAACAAAAGGAGCCATGATTATTGATGGCCGTAATGCGTTAGATCGCGAGCTTTGGCGCGCAGCTGGTTGGAAATTCCATGCATTGGGTCGTACGGATTAGTAAATGAATACCACCGAAACAATCTCTCAGATACTTGAACTAAAGAATTGGGCAGTGGTTGGTTTAGGCAATAACCCAGATCGGCCCGCGTTTGGAGTAGCCAAGTTGCTTCAAGAAAAAGGTCACGAAATTTTCCCAGTGCATCCCAAAGCCGAAATGGTCCATGGCGTAGCCGGCTACCAATCGCTACTAGAGATCCCCACCCAAATCGATGTAGTTGATTGCTTTGTAAATTCAAATCTAGTTGGAGATGTGGTTGATCAAGCAATCGCGATTGGAGCAAAGGCGGTTTGGCTTCAATTGGGAGTGATTGATCAAGCTGCAGCAGATCGCGCACAAGCGGCCGGCCTTTTAACTGTAATGGACCGTTGCCCGGCGATTGAATATCAGCGCTTTATTTAGAATAATTTAAAATCCGGTTTTTTGACTTCGGCGGGCAGTTAAATTAGCGCCTTTAGATTTAGCTTCGCTTTCTAATTCTTTTAAGTGCTCGGCGACTTGCTGTGAAAGCTTCTCGTCACTAATTCCTAAAATACGAGCGGCCAAAATTCCAGCATTCTTGGCGTTGCCGATTCCAACCGTCGCAACTGGAATTCCAGCTGGCATCTGCACAATTGAAAGCAGTGAATCCATTCCATCTAAATTCTTTAGTGGCACTGGTACGCCAATTACCGGCAATGTAGTTAAGGATGCGACCATGCCAGGTAAATGTGCTGCGCCACCTGCGCCAGCAATAATTACTTTAATGCCAGCACTCTTGGCACCTTGAGCGAAAGCAACCATTTCAAGTGGCATGCGATGAGCTGAAACAACTGCGGTTGAATAAGAAATGCCAAACTTGTCGAGCACTTGAGCGGCTTCTTCCATCACTGGCCAATCTGAATCTGACCCCATGATGATTGCTACATCACTCATCAATAACTCCGCTCATATAGTCGACCGCATGTTGTACCTCAGTAGTTAATTCTACGAGGTTTTCGCCAAGTAAAGTCACGTGCCCGATCTTGCGGCCAGGCTTAACTTCCTTGCGATATTGGTGAACCTTTAATTTTGGGGTGCGAGCAAGGAGATGCAGATAAGGGCGATACATATCTTGCTTGTCGCCACCTAATACATTTCCCATCACGGCATATTTAGCAGTCATGGCAGTGTCACCCAGAGGCAAATCAAGAATTGCTCTCAAGTGTTGTTCGAACTGACTCGTAACTGACCCATCAATTGTCCAATGACCTGAATTATGCGGACGCAGAGCTAGTTCATTAATGAATAACTGTTCACCTTTAACAAACATTTCAACAGCCATTACGCCAATTAATTTAATTTCGGAAGCAATATTTAGCGCTAATTGTTGTGCTTGCTGACCAAGTGATTCAGATAAATCAGGGGCTGGCGCAATTGTCATGGTGCAGATGCCATCTCTCTGCACGGTTTGGGTTGGGGCCCAGGTTGCCGCTTGTCCGTGAGGTGAACGAGCCACCATTACCGAAATTTCAAAATCAAACTCAATTAACTCTTCAACAAGTAACTTGGGGTTTTTCAATAAAATCGCAGCAAGTTCACTTTCGGAATTTACTTTCCATACCCCGCGGCCATCGTAGCCACCTGAAATTGACTTTGCGATCACTGGATATTCCAAAATTTCAAATGCTTTAGTTACCACTTGCCATCTAGGAGCATGGTAATTCGCCAATTTTTCCCGCATCGCAGCTTTATCCTGCGAATATATAAAACTCTCTGAAGTTGGATAAAACTTAACTCCTTCGTTTTCGAGCGCCCTAATTACGGAAATTGGAATTAGTTCATGTTCAAATGTAAGTAAGTCACATTTCTTGGCGAATTCTCGAACCTGATTTAAGTCTCGGTAATCGCCAACTTCATGTTCTACAACTTGTGCGCCAGAATCATTTGAAGATTGCGCCAATAAAATTAGATCGACACCAAGGGCAACTGCGGGAGCGGCACTCATCCGGCCAAGTTGGCCGGCACCGATGATGCCGACTCGTGGGAAGGGCGATTTCACTTGCCTATCGTAGGTGAATCACATCGCCTACGTTAACTCGAGCGCCATTTGCCAATATCAGTTCGCCAGTTTCATTGATCGCGGTCACACGCGAATTGATGATTTCACCTGAAGGCAAGTGGACTTCAACCTCTCTGCCCAGAGTAGAGGAAGCTTTGCGATACTGCTCAAACACGATAGTCGAATCGTTTTCCCAGAGCTCGATAATTAGAGCGAGGTTCTTTAGGATCTCAGGCAAAATAACATTTCGGTTTAACTCAGCGAAATTCGCTAAGAATAATGAAGAAGCTGTAGATACCGGTAATTCAGTTTTTGACATTTCAACATTTAGGCCGATTCCAATAATTACCCCATTAGCCGTCGCTTCTGTCAAAATTCCAGCAACTTTATTCTCGCCAATTAACAAATCATTAGGCCACTTTAAATTTGTAACAATTTTCTTATCTAAATTAGTTAGGGCATTTGCCAAACTCAACCCAGCTAGCAATGAAACTGTACTCCACTCCGACTTATCTCTCTTTGGCTCTAGGTAAAGTGAAAAAAGTAGCGCGCTTGATTCGGTTGCCTCGAAAGTTCGATCTAACCTTCCTCGACCAGCACTTTGAAATTCTGTTACAAAGACATCACCGTGTTGCAGATTTTCTTTTCCGATTAGTTCGGATTGAGTAGATGCTAGAGAATGGAAAACACTTACCCGCCAGTAACTGCCACGCAATGTTGCGTTGATCGCACTCTCATTTAGCGCTTCTCGAACCATTTCCACCTCCATAACTAGTACCGTAGGGGCATGAAGCCAGATCTGCATACTACTGCCGGGAAAATTGAAGATCTTCGCAATCGCCTAATTGAAGCAGTCCATGCTGGTTCTGAAAGTGCGATTGATAAACAACATGCCAAAGGAAAGATGACTGCGCGCGAGCGCGTCGTGAAACTAGTCGACGCTGGCTCTTTTGTTGAGTTTGACGAATTTGCTCGCCACCGTTCAGTTCATTTCGGCATGGAGAAAAATCGTCCGTACGGTGATGGTGTAATTATTGGCATTGCCACAATTGATGGTCGAAATATTGCACTCTTCTCACAAGATTTCACAGTAATGGGCGGAAGTCTCGGCGAAGTTATGGCTGAGAAGATCGTCAAGATCATGGAATACGCCCTGAAAAATGGCATGCCTATCATCGGAATTAGTGATTCTGGAGGAGCTCGCATTCAAGAAGGTGTATCAGCGCTAAGCGGTTATGGCCGTATCTTTAGATTAAATACCCGTTCTTCGGGCGTCATTCCACAGATTTCGTTAATTCTTGGTCCATGCGCAGGCGGTGCTGCTTATTCACCAGCACTTACAGATTTTACAGTGATGGTAAATGAAACTTCACATATGTTCATTACAGGACCTGATGTTATTAAGACCGTAACTGGTGAAGAAGTTGGCATGGAAGAACTTGGCGGAGCCCATACGCACAACACCAAGACCGGCAACTCGCATTACTTAGCCCAAAATGAAGATGATGCGATCGATTATGTAAAGGCGCTTCTTTCCTATTTGCCAAGTAACAATATGGATGGCGCACCTCACTTGCCAGCAACTGAAAGTTTAGAAAAGAAACTTACCGATAACGCGCTAGATACTTTGATTCCAGATAGTCCTAATCAGCCTTACGACATGAAGGTTTTGATTCAAGCGCTTCTTGATGAAGGTGAATTTTTAGAAGTCCACTCTCTTTATGCTCCTAACATTGTGGTTGGTTTTGGTCGCATCGAAGGTGAGTCAGTTGGCATCATTGCTAACCAACCGCAGCAGTTAGCTGGCACACTAGATATCAATTCCAGTGAAAAAGCAGCGCGCTTCTTGCGCTTCTGCGATGCTTTTAATATTCCGATTTTAACTTTGGTAGATGTACCCGGTTTCTTGCCCGGAACTGAGCAAGAGTGGGATGGAATCATTCGTCGTGGCGCGAAATTACTTTATGCCTATGCTGAAGCATCAGTCCCACTGGTAACTTTAATTACCCGAAAAGCTTATGGTGGTGCTTTCATCGTAATGGGCTCAAAATACATTGGCGCTGACATCAATTTAGCTTGGCCTAGTGCCGAGATTGCCGTGATGGGTGCTCAAGGGGCGGTAAATATTCTTTATCGAAACGAACTTAAAGAAGCAACGGATCCAGAAAGTAAGCGTGCTGAACTTGTTGCTGAATACAATGAAACCTTGGCTAATCCTTATCTGGCAGCCGATCGTGGTTATATTGATGCAGTTATCGAACCAAATCAAACTCGCGAATACATTACGAAGGCATTTAGGTCACTTAAAACCAAACGCGATGCTTTGCCGCCTCGCAAACACGGAAACATTCCACTCTAGTGACTCCATCAAAGCCAAAATTTAGTGTTACCTCAGGAAACCCAACTGCGGATGAACTCGCTGCAATCGAGCTCGCTCTAGCAACTCATAAGCGCGAAGAGTTGAAACCAGTTGTTAAGCGAAGTATTTGGGCGATGCCTTTAATGCGTTCTCAACTACCGCAACAAATTAAGTTCGGTTCGGGGCGTAATTTCTACGATGACTAGATTGATTTTAGCTTCGGCATCTACCTCGCGCAGACGACTACTTGAGTCAGCTGGCTTGAAACCAGAGATCATCGTTAGCCATGTCGACGAAGAAACTGATTTTTTCAATGTGATGTCACCTGCCGACATGGTGATAGCTCTGGCTATTACTAAAGCACATACTGTCCGCGAACAGATTTCAGGTGATGCGGTAATAATTGCTTGTGACTCCACTTTTGAATTCGAAGGTATTTCACTTGGAAAACCAGGTACCCCCGATGTAGCAACTGAGCGAGCAAGTCGCGTACGCGGTAAATCAGGTCTTTTACATACTGGCCACTGCATTATTGATACCAGTAAAGATCGCGAGATTTCAGATCGCGTAACAACAAAGGTAACTTTTTCGGATATGAGCGATATGGAGATTGCCGATTATGTTTCTACTGGCGAGCCTTTACATGTGGCCGGTGGCTTTACTCTCGATGGTTTTAGTTCGCCTTTCATTCCAAGTATTGAGGGCGATTACACAAACGTGGTTGGTATCTCAATGCCGTTTTTGCGCGCTGCGATGACTGAACTCGGATACACCTGGCCGCAAGTTAAGGAGCTCGGATGAAACGTGTTCTGATTGCTAACCGAGGTGAAATTGCGGTTCGGGTAATACGTGCGTGTGCCGACCATGGCATTGAAAGTGTTGCGGTTTACTCCGAAACTGATCGCGATTCTATGCATGCGCAAATGGCAGACTCTGCGTATTCGCTAAGTGGCACAACAGCGGCACAAACTTATTTAAATATTGCGAAATTAATTGAAATCGCTAAACAATCTGACGCCGATGCGGTTCACCCTGGCTATGGCTTTCTTTCTGAGAACGCTGAATTTGCTCAGGCGGTTATCGATGCTGGCTTAATTTGGATCGGTCCCCCACCTGCTGCAATCAAAGCGCTTGGCGATAAAGTTTCAGCTCGTAAAATCGCTGCTAAAGCTGGTGCACCGCTTGTGGCAGGTACGGCTGATCCCGTTGATAGTCACGATGAAATTATTGCCTTCGCAAACGAACATGGCCTTCCGGTCGCGATTAAAGCCGCACATGGTGGGGGCGGTCGTGGGTTGAAGATTGCCTTCACATTGGCAGAAATTCCAGAAGCTTTCGCATCGGCAGTGCGCGAAGCAATAGCTGGCTTTGGGCGTGGTGAGTGCTTCGTCGAACGCTACTTAGATAAACCACGTCACGTTGAGACCCAAGTATTGGTAGATAAGTTTGGTAATGCCGCCGTCATCAGCACGCGCGACTGTTCACTTCAGCGACGTCACCAAAAACTAGTAGAAGAAGCGCCAGCGCCTTTCTTAACTGACGCACAAAATGAAGAGCTTTATCGTGCATCTAAAGCAATTATGAAAGAGGCAGGCTACGTCGGAGCCGGAACTTGTGAATTTTTAGTTGGTGTCGATGGCACCATCTCTTTTCTAGAAGTTAACACCCGCTTACAAGTAGAGCATCCAGTAAGTGAAGAAGTAACTGGAATCGATTTAGTTCGTGAGCAATTCCGAATCGCAATGGGTGAGGAACTCGGATTTACTGATCCAGTTATTCGTGGTCATTCCATTGAATTTAGAATTAATGGCGAAGATCCAGGTAGATCTTTCTTGCCAGCTCCTGGCCGAATAACCAAGATGTCGCTACCAACTGGGCCGGGCGTAAGAGTTGATACTGGTTTTCGCACGGGAGACGCAATCACTGGAAACTTCGATTCTTTGCTAGCAAAATTAATTGTCACGGGTGCTACCCGTGAGCAAGCAATCACTCGAGCTAGACGCGCCATTGCCGAATTCACAATTGAAGGAATGGCGACCGCGCTTCCATTCCACCAAGCGATTCTGCAGGATCCCGCATTTACTGATGAATTCAAGGTCTACACCAGTTACATTGAGAAAGAGTTTAAGAACGAGATTCCGGAATTTAGAATTTTGCCACTAGAGGCACAAACCAAGGCAGCAGCTGATCATCTCGTTGCCGAAATTAATGGCAAACGATTTGAAATTTTGGTCCATGCGCCAGAGCCGGTAGTAAAAAGACATCGCGCTAAAGATGCCCTCGCTGGTGGATCTGCTGGTGTTGGTTTAACTAGCCCAATGCAGGGTACGGTCGTAAAAGTTGCGGTAACCCAAGGTCAGAGTGTTGAAAAAGGTGATTTAGTAATCGTGCTTGAAGCCATGAAGATGGAACAGCCGTTAATGGCTCATCGTTCTGGTGTGATCTCCAATTTAACGGCGGTAATTGGCGAGACGGTTGCGAGTGGCACCGTGCTCTGTGACATTATTGAGGCATGAGCCAACCGCTAATTAACGCTGAATCTGCCGCTGCTGAAATCGCAAAACGGTCAGGTGTTCCAGCCCACGATGTCGCCTTAGTAATGGGTTCAGGTTGGGTTAGCGCGACCGATGCCTTGGGCACGCCAACGTTTGAATGTGATGCGCACGAGCTACCAGGATTCTTAGCTCCCGCCGTTGAAGGTCATTCCGGCAAAGTTCGTTCATACGAAATTACCGAAAATGGCAAAACCGTTCGAGTACTAGTTTTTCTTGGGCGCACTCACCTTTACGAAGGTAAAGGAATGGAGCCGGTAGTTCATGGCGTTCGCACTGCAGTTAAAGCCGGTTGCAAAGTTGTTGTGCTAACCAATGCCTGCGGTGGCATCAACACAAATTACAAAGTTGGCCAACCAGTTTTGATTCGTGATCACATTTCGTTAACTGCAGCTTCGCCACTTGAAGGTGCCAACTTTGTAGATTTAACAGATCTATATAGCAAGCGAATTCGTGCCATCGTTAAGGCCGAAGATGAATCTTTAGCCGAAGGTGTCTATGTGCACTGGCGTGGCCCAACTTATGAAACTCCGGCCGAAATTTTAATGATGCGCGGAATGGGCGCTGACTTAGTTGGCATGTCCACCGTTCCTGAGGCAATCGCTGCTCATGCCTTAGGTGCTGAAGTTCTTGGTATTTCTTTAGTCACTAATGCAGCAGCAGGTGTCACGGGTGAGAAGTTAAACCATGAGGAAGTTATTGCGGCAGGCAAAGCAGCAGCAGATCGCATGGGCAAGTTACTGAAAAACGTAATTCCAAAGTTAATCTAGGAATATGGATCAACAACTAGCTGCCGAGGTTTCAGCCTGGATTGCTGATGATCCAGATCCTAAAACTGCAGCGCAATTACAATCCTTACTTGATGCTGGCGTTGAAGTAGAGCTTCGCAAATACTTCAACGGTTTTTTACAATTCGGAACTGCCGGATTACGTGGCCCGATTGGCCCCGGTCCTTCATGTATGAACAATGCAGTTGTAGGCCGTACCGCAGCTGGCCTGGTTGCCTATATGAAAGCGCGCGGCCTAACTAGCGTTGTTATTGGTCGCGATGCGCGGCATGGTTCTGAAGATTTCACTCAAACTAGTGCTGAAATTTTCAGTGGTGCCGGCATGCAGGTTTATGTACTGCCTCGTCCACTACCAACACCAGTTTTAGCGTTTGCCGTTAATGAATTAGGCGTCGATGTTGGCGTAATGGTTACTGCTAGCCATAACCCACCTCAAGATAATGGTTACAAGGTCTATTTGGGTGGCACGGTCGATGGCATTGAATATCGCGGTAGCCAGATTATTACGCCAACTGATAAATCAATTTCAAATCAGATTGATCAAGTTACTTCGCTCAAATCACAACCCCGTGGCACCAACTGGGAAGTTCTAGATGAAGAGATCGTTCACAAATACACAACACGTACTGCGCTTTTAGGACCAAGGCCTGCTGATCTAAAAATTGTTTACACCGCTATGCATGGAGTTGGTACCGAAACTCTGCAGCGGGTATTTCATAAAGCTGGGTTTGCCTCGCTGATTTTGGTTGATGCGCAAGCTGCGCCAGATCCAGATTTTCCAACCGTGGCATTTCCTAATCCTGAAGAACCAGGCGCAATCGACTTAGCGCTCGAGACGGCCAAAACATTTGACGCTGATTTAGTAATTGCTAATGACCCTGATGCTGATCGCTGTGCCGCTGCTATTAAAGATCCCAAGACCAGTTGGCGCATGTTGCGCGGCGATGAGCTTGGCGTGGTTTTAGGTGAATCAATTGCCCGCAATACAAGTTCTGGAATTCTAGCTAACTCAATTGTTTCATCATCTATTTTGAGCAAGATTGCCAAACATTACAATTTAGACTTTACCGAAACGCTGACTGGGTTTAAATACCTAGCCAAGATTCCAAATTTAACTTTTGGCTATGAAGAAGCACTTGGTTACTGTGTAGATGCTCGGACTGTTAACGATAAGGATGGTTTGTCAGCAGCTTTGATGCTGGCTCAAATTGCCGTTGATCTCAAGAATGAGAATAAAACAATTCTTGATCTGCTTGATGAAGTATGGGCTCGTCATGGGTTCCATGGAACAGAACAAATCTCAATCCGGGTAAATCATCTCAGCGATGTAACTAACTTGATGAGCGGATTACGGGCTAATCCACCTGCGATGATCGCCGGCCGGGTAGTTGAAAGTATTGATGATTTAGAAAAACCAAGTAATGATTTGCCTCCGACTGACGGCTTGCGAATTTGGCTAGCTGGTGGAATTCGGATAATTATTCGCCCTAGTGGCACCGAAGCAAAAATGAAGTGTTACGTTGAAGTGATTGCCCCAGATTCGGTAAGTGCCCAAATCGTCCTCGATGAACTAAGATCACCTCTGCAGGCGTTACTCACACTCAATTAGCAACGAAAGGCGGGGTCCCATGAGTTTCTATGGCCTCGTCGATGGAAGTGATTCTTCGCTGCGTAACTATTTAAAGCAGCTTCCTGGCGTTGATCAAGTTGGTGCTGAAGCCCGCGCTGCCATGTTGGCAACTCGCAGCATTAAAACAACCAGCAAAGCTTGGGCAATTGATACCGCAATCTCAATGGTTGATTTAACAACTCTCGAAGGTGCTGATACTCCCGGCAAAGTACAAGCGCTTTGTTCTAAAGCTTTTCGGCCCGATCCAACAGATTTAACAGTGCCCCGAGTTGGCGCAGTCTGTGTCTACAACGACATGGTTGGCATCGCTCGCCAACATTTAGATTCAATTGGTGCACAGGAACTACCGGTTGCTGCCGTTTCAACTGCTTTTCCTTCTGGGCGAGCTTCAATGGCAGTTAAGTTACAAGATACCGAAGATGCCATTGTGGCCGGTGCTGCTGAAATTGATATGGTGATTGATCGTGGCGCATTCTTAAGTGGTCGTTTGATTGAAGTTTTTGAAGAGATAGTGGCAATTCGAGAAGTTTGCGGTGATCGGGCCCATCTAAAAGTAATTCTCGAAACGGGCGAGCTAGTCACTTTGGATAACGTTCGTAAAGCTTCATACCTAGCAATGCTGGCAGGTGCAGATTTTATTAAGACTTCAACTGGCAAAGTTGCCCCTGCTGCGACAGCGCCTGTGGTACTTGTAATGCTCGAAGCAGTTCGTGATTTTTATGACCTAACAAAGGTACGTATTGGCGTAAAGCCAGCTGGTGGAATTCGCACGACGAAAGATGCCATCAAGCAATTAGTCCTGGTAAATGAAACAGCTGGCCCTGAATGGCTTAATCCTTCACTATTTCGCATTGGTGCCAGCGCCCTGCTAAATGATCTACTGATGCAACGCATGAAAATGTCCGACGGCTATTACGCTAGCCCTAACTACGTAACGATCGACTAACGAGGCTAATAAAATGAACTTCGAATACGCCGCAGCACCTGAATCACGTTCAGTGGTCAAAATCGATCCGGTATATGGGCATTTCATCAACGGTAAATGGGTTAATGGTTCATCCCATTTCAATTCTATTAACCCAGCTACGGAAGAAGTATTAAGTCAGATAGCGCTCGGTACAGCAGCCGATGTCGATGCGGCTGTAAAAGCAGCGCGAAATGCCTTCGACAAGAGCTGGTCAAAGTTATCTGGCCGCGAACGTGGTAAATATTTATTCCGTATTGCTCGCATCATGCAGGAGCGGGCACGCGAATTTGCCGTACTTGAAACTTTGGATAACGGTAAGCCAATTCGTGAATCTCGCGATGTTGACGTTCCGCTATCAGCTGCACACTTCTTTTACCATGCTGGTTGGGCGGACAAACTTGAATACGCAGGCGTTGATACCACCACTGCCCCACATGGCGTAGTTGGTCAAATTATTCCCTGGAACTTTCCGCTACTTATGTTGGCTTGGAAAGTTGCGCCAGCACTTGCCACTGGCAATACGGTTGTTCTAAAACCGGCCGAGACAACTTCCTTGACAGCACTGTTATTCGCGCAGGTTTGTCAGCAAGCAGGGCTACCTGATGGCGTAGTAAATATCGTTACCGGTGATGGCAGCACAGGCTCGGCAATTGTCAATCACCCTGGCATCGACAAGATTGCATTTACTGGCTCTACTGAAGTTGGTAAATTAATTGCGCGTGCTGTAGCCCCAACAAATAAATCTCTTACTCTCGAACTAGGCGGCAAAGGTGCCAACATTGTTTTTGGTGATGCAGCCATTGATGAAACCGTTGAAGGAATTGTCAACGGTATCTTCTTCAATCAGGGCCACGTCTGCTGCGCCGGATCGCGGTTAATTCTGCAAGAAAGCATTGCTGATGAAGTTCTCGAAAAGTTAAAGCGCCGCATGGATAAAATCCGCGTTGGTGACCCACTTGATAAAAACACCGATCTAGGTGCGATCAACTCAGCTGAGCAATTAGCCAAGATTCGTGAGTTAACTGCCGCCGGTGAAGCTGAAGGTGCTGGTCGCTGGAGTGCTAATTGTGAACTTCCGACAAATGGTTTCTGGTTTGCGCCAACAATTTTTACTGGTGTCACTCAAGCCCATCGCATCGCGCGCGAAGAAATTTTCGGCCCGGTTTTGTCGGTATTAACTTTCCGCACCCCCGCAGAGGCCATTGAAAAGGCTAATAACACGCCATTTGGGCTATCCGCGGGTATCTGGAGCGAGAAAGGTTCAAACATTCTTTGGGCCACGCAGCAACTGCGCGCCGGAGTTATCTGGGCAAATACCTTTAATAAATTTGATCCAGCTAGCCCATTTGGTGGTTACAAAGAATCTGGTTGGGGTCGCGAAGGTGGTCGACATGGCCTTAGCGCTTACTTGAAGGGATCAGCAAAATGAGCGGTCGCCTAGAAGTTATGAAAACTTACAAGCTCTATATCAATGGTGCTTTCCCGCGCACTGAATCTGGTCGCTCTTATGAAATCACTAGCAACAAAGGTGAGTTCTTAGCTAATGCATGTCTGGCTTCTCGAAAAGATTTACGTGATGCGGTTGTTGCGGCGCGTACCGCTCAACCTGGCTGGGCAAAAGCCACTGCTTACAATCGTGGGCAAATTATGTATCGCATTGCCGAAATGCTCGAAGGTCGCAGCGATCAGTTCGCGCAAGAAATTTCGCTACAAACTGGAGCTTCTGCTAAAGAGTCGCTGCAGGAAGTTAGTGACTCGGTTGATTTATTAGTTTGGTATGCCGGCTGGAGCGATAAGTTGCCTTCGCTTGCTGGTTCAACGAATCCAGTTTCTGGTCCGTACTATAACTTCACAGTTCCTGAAGCACTTGGTGTTGTTGGTGCAATCGCCCCAACAAATAAGCCACTGCTTGGATTTGTCGCAGCAGTTGCTCCAATTTTAGTTTCTGGAAATACTGCTGTCGTGTTGGCTTCTAGCTCTGCTCCCCTTTCGGCAATTAGTTTTGCCGAAGTTGTGGCAACTAGTGATCTACCAAATGGCGTCTTAAATATTCTTTCTGGCCAACAAAGTGAACTAGCACCGTGGTTTGCTTCCCATATGGATATCGATGGTTTAGATATTTCGGGGCTGCCAGTTGATCAGCATGGCGCTGTCAAAGAAGCAGGCGTTGAGAATTTAAAGCGCATTTCATCATTTCAAGCGACAGCCGAACCTGGCCGGATTTTGGCTTTCATGGAAGCCAAGACCATCTGGCATCCAATCGGCAATTAGTTATTCGGCTGAAATGGCTAAATAAGCTGGCTTAACGACTTTTTCGATAATCGCTAAGCGTTCTTCAAATGGGATAAATGCGCTTTTTAGCGCATTTATCGTCACTCGTTGAAGATCAAGAAAATTCCAGTCAAAGGCGCTTACTAACTCATTCATCTCGTGAGTCATTGAAGTGTCACTCATCAACCGGTTATCGGTATTTACGGTTACCCGAAAACGTAACTTTGCTAAAGCTCCGATTGGATGTTCCTTGATCGATGCTGCAGCACCAGTTTGTAAATTAGAAGTTGGGCACATTTCAAGTGGAACTCGACGATCGCGCACATATGAAGCTAACCGACCTAATTTTGCCTCACCAC